>Ga0137308_100251_pt1 | contig 98388 bp, 87 predicted proteins | sample Inofrocosms_June_FD_97181 | JGI IMG/M metagenome (GOLD analysis project Ga0137308, IMG submission 97181) | Mouse cecal microbial communities from Vienna, Austria - N-Acetylneuraminic and N-Acetylglucosamine D2O microcosms_June | ecosystem: Host-associated > Mammals > Digestive system > Large...
CAACAGATTCGCTTTGCTGTTATCCGCAAACCAGGCAATAAACAAGGCAAGCAGCAGAATCAGTATATTCCTGAACACTGTCACATAAATCAAGTCATTCTCCAGAAATGCACCCGAGAGTCCGGCCATGCTCCACGCGATCAGCGGCTGGGAAGCTGCTGCAAGCAAAGCAGTTATCATGATCCGAATGACACTGTTACAATTAAAAAAAACAGCTAGAATCCTTTTCATCTTTGTTTCCTTTCCATGAATTTCTTCAAAACATTTTTCAAAACTATAAATACCTTATCATAATCACCTTTATCATATAAAAAATGATTTATTTGCTTAATATCCTGCGGATCATTTTCATATACATCAAAATACAATGATAAAATATTCTCCGCTATCATATAACACATCTTTACTTTCTTCCCTTCATCGCAGTATAATATATCACATAAATACCTCATTCGATCAATCGACTCCCAAACGTAAAAAAACACATCCTAAACGTAATTGGAGAAACCAGATATGAACTATTCATGGCTACTTTATTGTGCTGTTTCAACGGTCTATATAAATGCACTCTTAACAAATATGTGTTTTGAAGAGTTGAAACTCCTTCACCGCCTTATCATATTCTCCTGCTGTACTCTTTTTTCTTTTGTCCTGCCACAGTTGAACGGCACATGGGGAAACATTATCAGTTTTACCTTTATTTTCCTTTTTATTGTATATTTGCAAAAGCATCCCTTTCTTAATGCGATAGGAATGCTTTTGAACTATATAATCGGTGTGACGCTCAATTATCTTCTCCTTATGTTCTTATATCTCGTCGGCGTAAACCCCGTCTCATTATATGAAAATATACCTTACTATTTCATGTTTAACATTTTTCAGCTTTGTATTATGCATCCTCTCACACATGCTGCCGGTAACTTTTATAGAAACCTGATCCATCTGAATATCATACCTTTTTATACGCATAAACACAATCAAAAGGTTTTACGTCTTATAGCCATAGAACTAATATTATGCGGTCTGATATTTATATTCAATGTTACTTTGGGCAATCTTATCGGATATTCCTATTCCGTTATATTGTTCAACGGTATCCTGTTTTCTCTTTTCTTCCTTTCCACCGGAGTCCTTATCTTCTGTCTCTACAAAACCATACAGGAAAACTATGAATTCCAGGCCAGAGTTGCTCACGCTGATTCACTCAGCGAATATGCCTGCAAATTGGAACACTTATATAAAGAGATCCGGTGCTTTAAACATGACTATATGAACATTCTTTCTTCCATGTATGCCTATCTGGATGAACAACGATTCGATGAGCTGAAACAATATTTTGAAAAAACACTTCTTCCTGACGGGCGTAAACTTGCAGCAGAAGATGATCTAATCGGCAGATTAAAAAATATAGAGATTATGGAACTAAAAGGGCTTCTGTATACAAAAATACTGAGCGCAGGTGACTTTCATCTACGAGTTACTGTTGATATTCCCGAAAAAATTGCCGAAATCAATATGAAAGTTCCCGACCTGATACGGATATTGGGCATTTTCCTGGATAACGCGATCGATGCGGCTTCACAGACCTGCACTAAGGAACTCTATATTGGCATACTTCATCATGATAACGTAGACTATCTGCATATTACCAATTCTGCTTCGTCCATTCCTAATTTGGCAGAGCTTTTTAAGGAAGGGTATTCTTCCAAAAGTGGACATGCAGGAGTCGGTTTATATGAAGTGGAAACTCTCTTAAAAAAATATCCGGAAAGTCTTTTAAATACAGAATACAACGCCGGAAGATTTACACAGATCCTTCAAATAAAGAAATCTTAGGAGGGAAGCATTATGCTGCCAATAATCATCTGCGACGATCAGATCGAGCATCGGAACTATATAAAGGAATTAGTGGAGAAATATATCCTGATAGAAGAATTGGATATGAAAATCATGTTATCTGTCGGAAATCCTCAAGCTGTTATACAGTATGTTTCCCAGTCTGCTCCGCCCTTTTTATACTTCCTTGATGTGGACTTAAAAGACGATTCCTGCTCCGGTATAACCCTGGCGCAAAAAATCCGTATGCTTGATCCCAGAGGCTTCATTGTATTTATCACCGCTCATGGCGAACTTTCCCACATGACATTTCAGTACTGCATAGAAGCCATGGATTATATCGTCAAGGACTATCCGGAAAGGATTCCGGATCGTATTAAACAATGCCTTTTTCATGCAAAAGACCTGATTTCCTCGAAAAACAATACAATACATAAAGTGATTTCTCTCACTTTCGGTGAAAAAGTACTACTGATCAAACAAGAGGATCTCTTATGCCTTCATGCTTCTCAATCAGCACATAAGATAAAAATTTACACAAACGAAGGAATATACGAGCAAAGTACTTCCCTGAAAGATATCATGCAACAGCTTGACGACCGATTCCTTCTTTGCCATAAATCCTGGATCATCAATACCGAATATATTAAACAGGTTGATAAGAAGCGCCGGACAGTCATTTTGGCAAACAGTATGGAATGTCCTGTCTCCTTTCGGAAAATGAGCATTTTATTAAGCCGTTTATCAAATAAACACTAAAAAATAAACCAGACGAAGATTTACGAAAAAATACTGCCTGCAGGCACACCCTCTACCGCCTGGCGGATTCCTCATCCAAATATACCATCGACCCCGTAGCTCCCCGCTGCCCCTGATATTTGCCGCGGTAAGGGTGCAAAGCTGCCTGATCCATCTGCGCAAATACCAGCTGCCCTATCCTGCGGCCGGCCTGTAACTCGATGGCGCAGCGGTTCGCATTAAACAGCTCCAGCGTAATCTCCCCGGCAAACCCCGGATCGACCCAGCCGGCATTTTGAATAAATAATCCCATACGGCCAAGCGAACTGCGCCCCTCCACAAACGCCGTCAGGTTGTCGGGCAGGCTGATATATTCCATTGTCGTTGCCAAAACAAACTGTCCCGGCAGAAGCAGATATTTCTCCGCATGGATTTCCTTATATATCATTTTCTGTGAAAGTGTAAGGATTGCCGTAGAAGAATCTTCTACAACGCTGAAAGTGTCTCCAAGCCTTATGTCTACACTGGCCGGCTGGATCTGATTCTCCTGAAGCGGCGATATGGAAAGTGTCCCCTCCCGCAGCAATGACAGAATTGTTTTATCGGATAAGATCAATGGTTCAGCCCCTCCCTTTTATTATGAAATGCCAGTGCTATTCTGAAAAGCCCTCTTCCGGTCTCCTTGCCGACAATATGGAGCCTGGTCAGCATCATCCCGACCGCGATCATCAGAAACATGGATAAGATTTGCTCAACGATCATGACCGAAAGTTCCATGATTGCCTCCTCATCAAAAATTTCATTCTATATGTATAAATGATATCACTCTTTGCATAATAGTGCAATAAACCACGCAGTTCCTGAACAGTTTCTTACTGCTCTCCCACAAACTTTTACACTTTCTTATCCCCTCCCCCTCTTGACATTTCCCGCAGATGGATACATAATTGCAAAGGTTAATCTGTTTCACCTTTTTAATAAGTAGAAACAGACCAAAATAGTGCAGATTGATGCGAATCCTACGAAGGAGCTGTGAATATGTACCTTGTATTTTTTCTGATATGGATCATTTTTAACGGGCAGTTTACCCTGGAGATCGCCGCCTTTGGCGTTGTGGTAGCCGGGCTGATCTACTGGTTTACCTGCCGGTTCCTCGGCTACAGGCCAGGTGATGATATCCGGCTTTGCAAAAGGTTCTTTCTGCTGATTCACTATATATTCGTTCTGGTAACGGAAATCCTGAAGGCAAATATGGCAGTCTTTAAGATGATCTACTCTTCCAGGTACGAGCTTGAACCGGTCGTCATCCATTTTAAGACGAATCTCACATCGACCTTCGCCAGAGTGCTGCTGGCCAATTCTATCACCCTGACCCCGGGCACCATCACCGTCAGCCTTAAGGATGACGAATATACCGTTCATTGTCTGGACAAGGATCTGGCGGTTGGCATAGATTCGTCCATATTTGTAGAACTACTGGAAAGAATAGAGAATGTGCATTAGTTCTTTTGTGCGCGTTCTCAGCGCAAAGCGCTTCGGAATGGAGGTAAAAATGCTATACCATAATCTTTACATTACAATACTGGTCATCCTGGCCGTCATGCTTTTTCCCTGCCTGATCCGTGCCGTCAAGGGGCCGCGCATCGCTGACCGTCTTGTATCGGTCAATATGATGGGCACCATGGTCATGGTGATGATCGCCATTCTGGCGCTGATGCTGGATGAGGGATATCTGGTGGATATCTGCCTGATCTATGCCATGATCAGTTTCCTGTCCGTGGTGGTCCTGTCCAAAGTGTACATCGGAATCTATGAGGAAAAGCGGCATAAGGCGGAGCATCCGGAGGAAGATGCAGAAGCGGAAGGAGGTATGTCCGATGGGAGTTTTTGAGTGGCTGCGTCTGGTTGCCGGGAGTGTGTTCCTGCTGATCGGACTGGTGATCTTTTTTACGGAAATCTTTGGCGTATTTCATTTCCGGTATGTACTGAACAGAATGCACGCTACGGCCATGGGCGACACACTGGGCATCAGCTCCTGCATGATCGGACTGATGATCTTCTCGGGTTGGAATTACACCACCCTGAAACTGCTGCTGATCGTCGTCTTCCTGTGGCTGGCTTCCCCGGTATCTTCTCACGTGCTGGCCAGGCTGGAAGTGGCTACCAATGACAATCTGGAAGCGCACTGCACCGTCTATCCGGAATTGAAAACTTTAGAAAACGAACTGGCTGCTGCAAAATCAGAAGGCTCTGCAACACAGCAGAATCATTTTGCAGATGATGTGATTTCAACAGGAGGCGATACGAAATGACCATTTTTCAATCTATACTGCTGGGCTTTCTGGTGGTGTGCGCAATCTCCGTGAGTTTTTCGCGTAACCTCTTAAATTCTATCCTGATCTATATGTCCTACAGCCTGATCATGTCCATACTCTGGGTCTGTCTGGAGTCTCCCGACCTGGCCATCACAGAGGCGGCGGTAGGTGCGGGTGTGACCAGTATCCTTTTCTTTGCTACACTTAAAAAGATTCAGGCGATCCGCATCGAGAGTGAGAAAGCGGAAACCACCGCGGCAAAAAACAACGATGCGGCGGCGCAGGGAAGGCAGGAAAGCGAAGCAAAAGACAGAAAGGCGGAACCGGCACATGAGTAGGCGAAAACCAAACGAAGAATATGACAAGACAATGGCCGGGCGCTTTTTCGGGTGGCTCTCCGGCAGTAAGGATCCTTATCTGGGCCAGGTGGAGATGCAGGCACAGGAGGAAAAGGTGCTTCCCAGCGAGACGATCATCGAACGGATGCGGGAAGCGCAGATGCGCCGTGACAAAGTATACGATCCCGAGGCCAACACGCTGGCCCGGCTTTTCCATAAGATTTATACCGCCAGCGCCGTTTTTTTCTGTATTGCACTGGTGGGCGTCCTGCTGGTGACGGTATCGTACCTGCCGCCCAGCGGCAACCCGGATAACCCGGTCAACAACGTGGTATCCGAGCGTTACATCGAGGACGGTCTGCAGGAGACGGGCGCGCTCAACATCGTGTCCGGCATGATCCTCACCTACCGGGCTTTTGATACCTTCGGCGAGACCAATGTGCTCTTTATCGCCACCTGCTGTGTGATGATCCTGTTGATGGTGGACGATGCGATCCTTAAGAAGCAGGAGGCCATGAGCGACCGCCGTTTCGAGCCGAAAAACGATGCGATCCTGCAGGGCACCGCTCTGGTGCTCACGCCGATCATCTTTATTTTCGGTATTTATATTATCTTAAACGGCCATCTGTCACCGGGCGGCGGTTTCTCCGGCGGCGCCATCATGGGCGCGGGCCTGATCCTGTACACCAGCGCTTTCGGCTTCCACAAGACGCAGCGTTTCTTCGACGAGCACATCTATAAGATCGCGAAGATCACCGCGCTGTGCATGTACGGCCTGATCGGCACATATTTCTATGTGACCGGAGCTAACGGTATTGAAAATCATATTCCTCTGGGCATTCCGGGGCACATACTAAGCAGCGGCATCATCCTGCCTATCAACTTCTGTGTGGGACTGGAGGTTGCCTGCACGATGTATGCTTTCTACGCATTATTCAGAAGAGGAGGGCTATAGGAGAAAATGGGACCTAATTTATTTATCAACTACGGCGAGGCAGTGGCCATGCTCCTGTTCGGGATCGGCTTCGGCAATCTGCTGCTGCAGTCCAATCTGATCAAAAAGATAATCGGCCTGAACATCATGGACACCGCTGTCTATCTCTTTCTGGCGGAAAAAGGCTATATCGCCGGGCGGGTGGCGCCCATCGTGTCGGACGGCGTGCAGGATATGGAGGCTTACATCAATCCCATTCCCAGCGGTCTGGTGCTCACCGGTATCGTAGTATCTGTGTCCGTTTCCGCCCTGATGCTGGCCCTGACGATCCGTCTGTACAGACGCTACCACACACTGGATCTGGACGAGATCTCCAGACAACTGAAAAAGGAGGGCCTGTAAGATGGATTTTGTACAGAACTTCCCCTGTTTTTCCGTTATTCTGTGTCTGTTCGCCGGCATTCTCAGTTCGGGCCTTAAGGATAAGGCTGCCATGCGGGTCAATACATGCCTTCTTGGCATCGTGACCCTGCTCAGCGGCGCGACGCTGCTCTATACACTGCAGACAGGACAGTCTTTTGTCTATGTGATGGGAAAATTCCCTGCCCCCTGGGGCAACGAGATCCGCGCCGGGGTGCTGGAAGCCCTGACGGCGCTTTTTTTCTGCGTGATCATGCTGCTGTCATTGCTGGGTGGCAGGCACAAACTGTTGGAAGAAGTAGAATCGGGTAAAACTTATCTCTACTATGTGCTGACAGACCTGCTGCTGAGCTCTCTGCTGGCGCTTGTCTACACCAATGATATGTTTACGGCTTACGTTTTCGTAGAGATCAACACCATTTCCGCCTGCGGCCTGATCATGATACGGCAGAACGGGCGCACCATTGAGGCCGCCGTCCGCTATATGATCATGAGCCTGTTAGGCTCCGGTCTGCTGCTGCTGGGCCTGTGTATGCTCTACGACCTGACCGGACATCTGCTCATGAGCAACATGAAAGAATCTGTCGCCCGGCTTGCCGCCACCGGCCAGTATGAGATTCCGCTGATCGTGGCGATCGTGCTGATATCGGTGGGTATCTGCATCAAGAGCGCGCTGTTTCCCTTTCATGCCTGGCTGCCGGACGCTTACGGTTATTCCACCGTATCCTCCGCCGCCATTCTCTCCAGTCTGGTGTCGAAGGGATATATTTTCCTGTTGATCAAGATCATCTACCGGGTGATCGGATTCGATATCTACGGCGATACGAGAATCATCGACGTCCTGTTTGCCTTCGGGCTGATGGGCATGATCTTCGGCTCCTTAAGCGCCATCAAGGAAAATGATGTGCGCCGGATGATCGCCTACTCCTCGGTGGCACAGATCGGTTATATTTATATGGGCTTCGGCATGGGCACGGAAGCCGGCATGACCGCCAGCGTCTTCCACATTCTGTCCCACGCGGCCACGAAGTCTTTGTTATTTATCGCCGCCATCGGGCTGACGGATGTGTCCGGCGGCAGCCGCAAATTCATTGAGCTGACCGGAGCCGGCTACCGCAATAAATGGGCCGGCGCAGCTTTCACCGTGGGATCACTTTCCATGGTCGGTATGCCCCTCTTTTCCGGGTTTATCAGCAAGCTGCTGTTCGCCCAGGCCGCCGTGCAGAATCACGTGAAAATGCTGCCGGCCCTGATTGTGCTCGGCGTCAGTACGATCCTGAATGCGATCTATTTCATGAAGACAGTGATCCGGATCTATACGCCGGTGGGCTATAGCGCCTATCCGAGCATTACTTTTGTCAAAATGCGGGTCTACGCCGTCACGCTGGTGGCCTTCATTCTGTTAAACGTGATACTGGGAATCAGTTCCCAGCCCGTGGTCGATATGATCCGGCAGGGACTGGCCATGTTTTCCTGAAAAGAGAGAGGTGACGAGATGTATCTCATTTTATTATCCATATTTGTACCGATGGCCGCGGGCCTGTGCCTGCTGATCCTGCCTGAAAAGAATATCGTCCGGGCCAGACTGCTTTCGGCAGTGAGCATGGCTTATCTTCTGACGGCTGTGCTGGTCACGGCTGCGCTGACCAGATGCTATGATGTGAGCTATACGCTTTTCCACCTCACCGCATCGCTGCCCGTCTGCTTTCACATTGACGAGACGGGTGTGCTGTTCGCGGCTTTGACGCTGATCGTATTGTTGTGCGCAGGGTTCTTTTCTTTTGCCTATATGAAGCATGAGAAGAAGGAAAAACGCTACTATGGCTTTTATCTGATCGTATTTGGAGTGCTGAACGCACTCTGCTTCGCCGGAAATCTGATTACTTTCTATCTGTTTTTCGAGATACTGACTCTCACTTCCATGCCCCTGGTGCTGCACAACGGCAGCCGGGAAGCCATTATGGCAGGGCTGAAATACCTGTTCTATTCCCTATGCGGAGCTTATATGGCACTGTTCGGCATCTATTTTATCTGGAAAAACAGCAGTACGCTGGCCTTCACGGCAGGCGGCGTGCTGCACATGACAACCGGTGGAAACATCAGCGGACCGAATAGCCTGCCCGGTGCAGCTGCCGGTGGAAATACGGCCATACTGCTGATCGCGGCATGCGCCTGTCTGCTGGGCTTCGGCGTCAAGGCCGGTATGTTCCCGATGCACGCCTGGCTGCCTGCCGCCCATCCCGTAGCTCCTGCTCCGGCCTCCGCCGCGCTCTCCGCGGTCATCGTCAAGGCCGGCGTCCTGGCAGTGGTACGTGTGGTCTACTATATCTTCGGCCCGGATTTCCTGCGGGGCAGCTGGGTGCAGACGGCATGGCTGACCCTTACGCTGCTCACCGTATTTATGGGTTCCATGCTGGCCTACCGGGAACCTGTATTGAAGAAAAGACTGGCCTACTCCACGGTAAGCCAGCTCTCCTATATCCTGTTCGGTCTGGCAGTGATGAATGTCACCGCCGTCACCGGCGGACTGCTGCATGTGCTGGCCCACGGTTTTATCAAAGCCGTCCTGTTCCTTGTGGCCGGCGCCATCATCTGCACCACCGGCAGGACACGGGTCGAAGAGCTGCGGGGCATCGGTAAGGAAATGCCGCTCACCATGTGGTGCTATACGATCGCCTCTCTGGGGTTGATCGGCATCCCGCCCACGGGTGGTTTTATCAGCAAATGGTATCTGGCCATAGGCAGCCTGCAGAGCAACACGCCGGCCTTTGCCGGTGCCGGCCCTGTTTTCCGCTGGCTGGGACCGGTGGTCCTGCTTGTCAGCGCCCTTTTGACGGCCGGCTATCTGCTGCCCCTCACGATCCACGGCTTTCTGCCGGGGGCAGACTATGACTACGCTCACTTGCAGAAACGGGAGCCTTCGCCGTGGATGACGGTGCCCATCGTAATACTGACAGCGTTGTCGGTTTTGCTCGGATTGTTCCCCAATCTGCTTACAGACCGGATCATGGGGTTTGTGAGTACCCTTATGTAAAAAAGGAAGTCCTGCGCAATTACCTATATATAGTTAACGACATTAGAAATTTCGTTTTCGGCCTTGCAGGAGCTACCGTATATGGCTTCTGCAAGAGCCGGAAACAGAAATTTGTTATGTCGTTTACTATAAGTACAAGAATGGAGCATGATGGAGGTTTACTATGATCATACTGGTAATTTTAATTCCCATAATCGCAGGCGCGCTGGTGCCGATGCTTTCTTTTAAAAAGCGTTGCCATATGGAAGTCTTTCTGGAAAGCGCCGTCATTTTAAACAGCATTCTGGTATGGTATCTGCTGCTGCACCACTCCGACAGTACCTTTCTGCTGGCGCATTTTACAGGTGACCTGTCTATCTGTTTCAAGGTGGACGGCATGAGTATGGTATTTGCCGGGCTTGTCTCCGCGCTGTGGCCCTTCGCCACCCTGTACGCCTTCGAGTATATGACGAAAGAAGAGCATGAGAAGATCTTTTTCCTCTTCTACACGATGACTTACGGCATTACGCTGGGTATCGCGCTTTCGGCGAACCTGCTGACCATGTACTTCTTCTACGAACTGCTGACGCTGGTGACGGTGCCGCTTGTCATGCACACGCTGACAAGAGAGGCCATTCTGGCCAGCCGAAAATACCTGTACTATTCGCTGGGCGGCGCGGCTTTTGCTTTTATCGGCCTGATCATGATCATCATCTACGGCACTACCACCGATTTTATTCTGGGCGGCGTGCTTGACCTGACTAAGATCGGCGGCCGTACCAACGTCCTGCTGTTCGTCTACGTGATGGCTTTCCTGGGATTCGGCGTCAAGGCCGCCGTGTTCCCTTTTAATTCCTGGCTGCCGCAGGCGGGTGTGGCTCCCACCCCGGTCACTGCGCTTCTGCACGCTGTTGCCGTGGTCAAATCGGGCGCCTTTGCCATTATCCGGCTGACCTATTACAGTTTCGGCGTGGACTTCCTGAAAGGCACCTGGGCGCAGACCACCGTCATGCTGGTGGTCATGTTTACCATCGTGTACGGCTGCAGCCGGGCCGTCAAGGAAACCCACCTGAAAAGGCGGCTGGCCTATTCCACTATCAGCAACCTGTCCTACATCCTGTTCGGCGTCACCATTATGACACCCTTAGGGCTGGTGGGCGCGCTGACCCATTTGATCTTCCATGCGGTGATCAAGATCTGCTCCTTCTTCTGTGCGGGCGCCATCATCCACCAGACAGAGAAGCAGTATGTACATGAACTGGACGGCATGGGGTACAGGATGCCCTGCGTATTCGGCATCTTCACCGTGTCTGCGCTGGCGCTGATGGGAGTACCGGGACTGGCCGGCTTTATCAGCAAGTGGAATCTGGCTTCCGCTGCCGTAGAGAGTAGCAATCCGGTGGCTTACTTCGGGATTGCCTGTCTGTTGATATCCGCTCTGCTGACTGCCATCTACATGCTGACCATTGTGGTGCGGGCCTTTTTCCCGGGGAAGGATTTCGACGATTCTTCCATAAAGGAGTTCAAAGATCCTAATTGGAAAATGCTCCTGCCGCTGTTTGTATTTGTATTTTTTATCATTGCATTCGGATTGTATTCCCAGCCGCTCACGGATTTCTTCCGGGATGTGGCGGCCGGGTTGTATACGTTCTAAGGAACCGCGAGAATTCTGATCATAGAACACAGCGTTTTACAGATTCACATAGATTCAGAAAGGCATTTTATTATGAGCACAACAATCAATCTTCTTCTCTATACCGCAGTCTTCGGCCCCATGGCCGCCGGGATCCTCAGCTATCTGCTGGGCCGCTTCCAAAAAGACCTGCGCAGCCGGTTTGCCGCTCTGGTGACGGGGCTTACTTTCGGACTCTTCCTGTATCTGTTCTGGCAGATGCTGACGTCTGGGCAGAACGGTTCCTCCATGCTTCCTGTACGGGCAGATATCCCTGAAATCTGCGGCATGGGACTGCATTTTACATTGGACGGCTTCCGTGCCCTGTATGGCATGATCGCTGCTTTCATGTGGTTTATGAGCACCCTTTTTTCCAGGGAATATTTAAGTCATTATCGTAACCGCAACCGCTATTATCTGTTTCTGCTGGTGACGCTGGGGGCGACGGAGGGCGTCTTCCTCTCGGCAGATTTCTATACCACTTTCATCTTCTTCGAGATCATGTCTCTCACCTCTTATGTGTGGGTGGCACACGACGAGAAGCGGGAAGCGCTGCGGGCTGCCGGCACTTACCTCGCCGTGGCAGTGATCGGCGGGCTGGTCATGTTAATGGGCATCTTCCTGCTCTATGACGTGACGGGAACGCTTTTCTTCGACGAATTGACCGGTCTCTACAACGTATATGGCGCTGCTGCCAACGACCTGCAGACCGCAGCTGTCACACAAAAATGGGGCGCCGGAACGGTCAGCGCTTCCTCCGCCATGACACAGCTGTGGATCGCCGGATTCTGCCTGCTCTTCGGTTTCGGAGCCAAGGCCGGCGCTTTTCCCCTCCATATCTGGCTGCCCAAAGCGCATCCGGTGGCTCCTGCTCCGGCTTCCGCTCTCCTGTCCGGTATTCTAACCAAAGCAGGGATGTACGGTATCCTGATCCTGACCGCTTATCTTTTTCTCGGCAACACGGCCTGGAGCAACATGATCCTGCTGCTGGGTGTCTGTACGATGGTGGTAGGTGCGGTGCTGGCGCTCTTTTCCGTCGATCTGAAAAGGACGCTGGCATGTTCCTCCGTCTCCCAGATCGGATTTATTCTGGTAGGCGTCGGCATGTCCGGACTGATGGGAGCGGAAAATCTGATCGCTGTGCGCGGCAGTCTGCTTCATATGGTCAATCACTCTCTGATCAAGCTGACGCTGTTTATGGCGGCGGGTGTGGTCTACATGAATGTGCACACGCTGGATCTCAATGCCCTGCGCGGTTTTGGCCGCAGGAAACCGCTGCTTCATTATATCTTCCTGATGGGGGCGCTGGGAATTGGCGGTGTGCCTCTTTGGAACGGCTATATCAGCAAGACTCTGATTCACGAGAGTATCGTGGAATACACCGAACTGGTCAGAAACGGCAGTATTGCCGCTGTGGCCAGCATGTCCGCTCTGGCAGGCACGGATACCCTGTTCAGCGCGGGCACGCTGCAGTGGATCGAATGGGCCTTTCTCATCAGCGGCGGCCTGACTGTGGCTTATATGACAAAACTCTATGTGGCTCTTTTTGTGGAAAAAAACACGGATGCTGCCGTGCAGGAAAAATATGACACGCTAAACGGAAAGTATATGAATAAGGTCAGCGCCGCCGCATTGACGATCAGCGCGTCCCTGCTGCCGCTGATGGGCTTTTTCCCTTATGCTGTCATGGACAGACTCTCTCAAATGGGGCAGGGCTTTATGAATGTGGAAGAAACGGAGCTGGCGGTTTCCTATTTCTCACTGACGAACCTGAAAGGAGCTGCCATCTCGCTGGTTATCGGTGCGGTGGTATATGCAGTCGTCGTCAGATTGTGGATGATGCGCCCTGTCGAAACGACACGTACCGCCAATACTGTCAAGAATCCTGAGGACGCAAAAGAGAGTACGCCAAAAGGACAGGAGCGAAATCCGCGCCGGAAGTACGTCAACCGCTGGAACAGCTATCTGGATTTGGAAGACCGCCTCTACCGGCCGCTGCTGCTACAGGTACTGCCCTTCCTGTGCGGTATGGTCTGCCGGGTGCTGGACAGCCTGGTGGATACCGTCGTGGTGCTGCTGCGCAAAACCGTCTATCGGGACAGCAAACTGCCGCAGGAACTGCCGGAAGGAACCGCATTCACCCACCTGTGCGCCTGCATCGCTTCCACGTTCCAGCAGATCGGTAATCTGACTTACCGCAGGAAACGCCCCGCCCACGTGGATTATGACCATAAGTTCGCCATGATCCACGAAGAATGGGCCGAGAACAGCACGATGATCGCGCGAAGCATGTCGTTCGGACTGCTGCTGTTCTGTATCGGGCTGATCCTGATGATCGCGTATCTGTTTGTAATGGATATTTTCTAATAAGGCCAGACCAGCCTGTTCTAATGCGAATACCCGGGAAGACATACATTCCCGGGTATCTGCCCTCTGCTGACGTGCCGGATCATGCGTTCCACCTCCGGGATCCTATTTACCGGGCGCAGGGCAACCTTTTCTTCCGTTTTCTGCTTTTTCCGACAAAAAATACAATCATTGCTGTTGCTGCAAGAACCGCCGGGATTCCGTAAACCAGATACGCCTGCAGTCTCCGGTCCTGAATGCAGACCGCAATCTCCGCCTCCGTCCCTTCCACCGTGAAAAGATGATAGATCCCCATAAGCTCCGTATCCATCTGAAGCCACGTCCCATCGTTCTGTTTCCTGTAGACAGAAACGCCCTCTGTCTCACTCTGTGGTGCCTGATAACGGATCTGGTGCTGCTCATTTCCATCCTCCGGGATTGTGATGTGCCAGCATTCCGTCACATCCTCAGGCGTAGTCTTCTCAGCCACATTCCCTGCGTCCGCAATCACCAGCTCCGCCTCCTGCTTAAACATACCGTCCGCCAGCAGGATCGACTGCCCGTTCTCACGAGTCTGCGCGGAAGCCAACGTGGTCAGATAGCGTACATACTCGGCCGTCACATCTTCGTCATATAAGATCCCCGGAATCTCTCGGATATCCCAGTCCGCATAGAACCCGTCCCTGGCCGGGATGTCCGGATACAATTTTGCCGATACATCACTTTTATACGGACACTGGAGACGTTTAACCTCCTCCTCATCTGCGTAAAAGACTACCGACATCATCTGGAATCTGGCCGGCAGGCCCGGGACAGTAAGCAGTTCTTCATAGCTCACCGGCTCCGCCTTACCGCTGTAGCTGATGCGGTCAATCCCTGCAATCTCCTCCGAAACAAAACGGTTATTGGCCACAATCCCGCTGTGATCCACATCTCCTGCTATCGCCCCGTAAAAAGACGACGCATCCTGCACCCGCACCATGGCACAACAATTTTCCATACTGGAACCGAACCCGGCAATACCCGCCGCATACGTTTCCCCTGACACGGTACACTTGGCATAGCCGTTTGTGATATGAGAGAGCGACTTTCCGGCGATACCTCCCACATAATTACCGGCCGTGCTGCTGATCCTGCCGTAATTCTCACAGCACAGAACAGTACCCATCTCCTGTAAGCCGGCAATCCCGCCCGCATAACTTTTCTGCGCCGTTACATTACCCTCATTGACATTATTTCTGAGGACACATCTGGTCAGAAACGTTGAGTTTAATCTGGCATTATCAATCCCCGTCACATCGCCTTCCAGATCAAAATCATATTCGATCGCCATCGTCCCCGCAATGCCGGACACATTCAGATCTCCCTGCACCGTTCCTCTGTTGGTGCAGTCCGCGATCGTCGCCTCGGTGCTGCTCTCGGCATCTTCCTGGGAAGTATCCTCATAGACTGCCTCGTAATCCATGTCCAGCACACCGTCAATGGCATCCGTATACAGCCGCATGATCATACTGAACTGGTCATTGATCGCCGCCAGGTCGTCCAGCATCACATCACTGCCGGATGACATTTCCTGATTCAGCTGACCCATATTTTCAGAAAGTCCCTGCAGATTGGTATTCAGGCTGCCCGCTATGCTTCGATATTCGCTTCCCAGCTGCGGCATCTGAAGATCCGGCATACCATTGACGGTGTCAAAAAGACTCTTCACTTCACCGCCGGCAGATGCCAGATTACCCATGGCTTCCTCCACGGACCCCACCGCAGTTTTCAACCTGCCGCGAGCTTCCTCCGACATCTTTTCCCCGGCTGTCAGCACGATGGAAGACATCGTCTGCAGGTACTCCCTCATGTCCTGCTGATAACCGGAAGATACCGGATGCGCAGCCATATACTTTTCCTCGGCATAACTTCCTGCATCCGCTTTAATTTGGGCCGCGTTGACAGGCTTCGCCATTTCTTTTGCCACATCTTGAAGCAGTTGTCTGTCCAGTTCGCCCTGTTCTCCGCCATCCTGCGGAAAAGGTGTGGTCGTCTCTGTTCCGCCTGCATCTTTACTGTAATGCACCCAGCCATCAATGCCTATGTAATTTCTATAATCTTTATTGGCATCCCACGTCCAATCTGCCTGCACAATGTTCTGAATAAGAGGCCGCAGATCTTTTTCGCTTACGCTCCTGACATCTGCCGCGCCAACATTGTCTGTGCCTGGTTCGTCAGAACTGTCTGAGGCATCTTCATTGTCAACTGCCGCAGAACTGTCTGAGACATCTCCTTTGTCAGGTGCTGCCATACTGTCTGTGTCATCCCCGCTGTCAGGTGCTGCCATACTGTCTGTGTCATCCCCGCTGTCAGGTGCCGCAGAGCTGTCTGTGTCATCCCCGCCGTCGGGTGTCGCAGAGCTGTCTGTGTCATTCCCGCTGTCGGGTGCCGCAGAGCTGTCTGTGTCATTCCCGCTGTCGGGTGCCGCAGAGCTGTCTGTGTCATTCCCGCTGTCGGGTGCCACAGAGCTGTCTGTGTCATTCCCGCTGCCGGGTGCCGCAGGATTGTCTGCACTGCCGCTGACACTGTCATTATCTGCTTCTTCTCCGGCCGGTGTCCCGTTTGTGCCACCGCTATTCTGGCTGCCTGTAGCATCCGCATTGACATAAAGCGTAAATCCTGCACTTCTTGCATAATTGACATTCTCGGAGCGCACCTTATCAATATAATAATTCCGGTACGCTTCCAGCGCCGCAGCATAATCCTCCGCATACTGCCTCGACGCGTTCTCCATCCCCGTTCTGGCTTCCTCGTAGCGCGCTTTTTCCTCCCCGGTCATATACTGATAAATATCCAGCGCATCCACCGTATCCCCCAGCTCCTGTGCCGCATCTCTCACATTGCCCGCGGCATTTCTTGTCTGGTCAATAAAACCGCCGTTTTTGCCGGTCTCATCCATGATATAGTCCACGCGGCCCATCAGGTCATTGGCGGAACTGACCATGCCGTCCGTCCACTCTATCGTCCTGTCAGCCAGCACTCCGGTGTCGTCCAATGCTTTGTCCACAAAATCCTGTATCACCGTCAATCTGGCAGAAACGGTGTCAGACTCCGCACCCGCATCTTCCAGCATCCTGCCCGTCAGATCATGCAGCTTGTCAATATTTTCAGACAGCTGATAAGCGATATCCTCCGAAAGATCCACCGCAATGTACGGCTCGGTCTGGCCAGCGATACCGCCTACATCCTTCCGGCCGTATACGGTTCCCGCATTTTCACAGGCATAGACATAGCCTGACTGGCGCCCTGCGATGCCGCCCGTATTATAACCCACATGCTCATAACCGATCGCGCCGCTGTTACTGCAGTACTGTATAATTCCGGTAGAAAGCCCCGCAATGCCGCCGGAATCAATGGTATTATTGAGTACCGACGCTTTGTCCGATTTCCCGTCACCGCTTTCCTGCTCCAGAAGACCCGAAGCATACTGCTCCAGATTGATATCTTCCAGCGATTTTCCTTTATCCTCATTGGATACATTCACATCCGCTTCATTGACGCATCCGGCGATATTCCCCGTGTTTTCACCGGCAATGCCGCCTGTATAATGCGTTCCCCTGACCGTACCGCCGGCCATGCAGTCGATCAGGATACCGCTTTGCCCGTTAAATCCGGTGATGCCGCCCACATAATCGCTGCCCTCCACTACACCTTCAAAGCTGCAGCTTATAATTATACCGCTGTTATCACCCACAATGCCGCCTGTCACCATGGCCTTGCCAGACGGTCTCACACTTCCCTGCACCTTAAGATTGGCGATCACCGCCGACTGCTGTGTATAGCAGAACAAGCCTGTATAAGAAAGCGGATCCCTGATCACCAGACCGCTCACCGTATGCCCCTGCCCGTCGAAATAACCGCCGAAAGTAGGGATGGAAACGAATGTGCTGTCCGAAAGGTCTATATCCTTTGTCAGATAGACTTTTTTATTCACAGACCACGTATCCAACCGGCAGTTATAGGAAAATTTCTCCATATCCTCCGCAGAATCCAGATAGATTTCCTCCCACTCCGTGTCTTCATCATCGTAGGCCGCCATAATATTGTCAGCGTCCTCGATCGAAGTAATCTCCGCCGGCTCCTCTGCCGCCGCACTCATTACCGGCAGCACGGCAAGCATTCCTGCTGACATAAGCGCAGCCACCCGTCTTTTACCCGTCTTCTTACGCATCTGCTTTCACCTCCCTGCTCTCCAGTTCCGACCGCAAAACCTCCGTCATGTTGCGATATTCTTCCTCCGTCAACTGCGTCACATCCCCGGCTTCCACGTAAGCGCTCACATTGCCGCGCACAATGGCATTCATCGTACCGGTCACGGTACCCTCGATCCGTCCGCGCACCAGGCCGTCCACCTTCACAAGACCCGCAGCGTTCTTCGTGCGGATCGGCATATTCATGACAAAAGCCGTCTTCTCGATGATCGTATCGCCCACCAGAAGAATCTGCGGCAGCACGAACATTGTGATAAAAATAGAGATCAGAGTTCCGCGTCCCAGGCATTTGCCGATTCCGAAGATTGCCACATCCGAAGTCAGCTTCCCGATCAGCACGCCGGACACCGCCAGCATCGTACCCGAGGTAACAATGGTCGGAAATGACAGGTTCATCGTGTCCATGATGGACTGCCTCCGTCCCATCGTCCTGCGCAGTTCCGTATAACGGCTGGCAATGACGATCGCATAGTCGATATTGGCCCCCATCTGGATCGAGCTGACGATCAGATAGCCCATGAAGAAAAGATTCTCGTGCGCCATGGCCGGCACGGAAAAGTTGATCCAGATACTTCCCTGGATGACCGCAATCAACAATACCGGCATCCCCGCCGACTTGAATGTGAACAGCAGCACCACCAGTACCACAAGAATAGACACCACATTCACCACGATATTATCCCGTGAAAAAGTCTTCTGCAGATCATACTGGCTCACCGACTCCCCGCATACAAGCACCCCGCTGTCGTAATAACGCCCGGCAATCTCATGCATTTTATCTAAGAAGGCAAAAGTCTCCGCACTCTCCTCCGGCAGCGTCAAATACACCAGCATACGACTGTAATGCTCTCCCTGCAGCTGATTCTTCGCAAAGTTCATCTGCCTGTAGGCATCATCCAACGTCTCCTGCAGTTCATCCTCCAGCGTCACATAGCCTTCCTCCACCTCCTCATAGACGAACAGAAACATCTCGATCAAAGGCACCTGATAATCCGCCAGCCCGTTGACCACCTTCGCATAGTCCTCATCATTCACCGCGTAAGCCGCATAGACCAGCTCCGCCACCTCATAGTCCAGATCGATCAGCTCCGAAAACTGCCGGGGCGTCAGCTTATCCGTCAGATGATATCCGTCCAGCGCCTCGATGTTGGCAAGCCCCATCGTGTAGTCCACCTCGGGACAGGCATCCAGATCCTGCAAAAGCGCCTTTTCCTTCTCGTAATCCCCCGCCGGCACGATCAGCGCCACCATGTTGGAAGCGCCAAAATTGTCTTCCTGCATTTCCTCCGCTTTCTGCACCCTGTTCTGCAGCGGCGGCGTGACCGTGCTGTAACCGAACACATAAGGACAGTTCTTGGAAATCAGATACGCCGCAATAATGGCCACCAGAAAAAGCGGCGCCACAACATAGCGGGAGGCGTAGGCAAACCTGCCGACCATCGGAATGTCCGGGATAAAATTCCGGTGTTTCGTTTTTTCCATAAGATTGGAAAAAAGCATGATCACCCCCGGCATCAGTAAAAACACCGCACACAGGCTCAAAATGATCGCCTTGATCAGCACAATACCCATATCCGGCCCCATCTTATACTGCATAAAAGTCATGGCGATCAGACCGCCGATGGTGGTCAGGGAACTGCCCGCGATCTCCGGAATCGCCTTGCTTAAAGCGATGATCACCGCCTCCCTGGCAGGAAGCGACGCATGCTCCTCCTTATAGCGGTTCAGAAAGATAACCGCATAGTCCACCGACAACGCAAGCTGCAGCACGATGGTCACGGAATTCGATACAAAAGAGATCGTGCCAAAGAGGAAATTCGTGCCCATATTAATGACCGCAGCCGACAGGAACGTGATCAAAAGCACCGGAATCTCCGCATAGGCCTGCGTCGTCAAAAGCAGCACCGACACGACGACAACAGCCACCAGTACCGTGATCGTATTCATCTCCTGCCCGATCAGCTCCGACTGTGTATCCCCCAGGCTGGTGGTCAGATAATAGTCACAGCCGTCCAGACAGGCCTTCACGGCGTCAAGCGCCTCCAGACAGGCTTCCTCCTTCTCGTCGTGATCAAACGTTACCGCATAATAAGCGGAACCATTCGTATAATGCTCCTCCGTATCATCGAACTCCACCGAAAAGATCCCCGGCAGCTGCTCCAGCCGTCCGCAGATTTCCTCCGCCTGCCCGTAAGAAACATTCGCCACCATCACGCTGCAGGTTCCGTATGTAATAAACTCCTCCTCCATCAGATCCAGCCCCTGCCTGGTCTCCGTGGTCCCCGGCAGATAATGCGCCATCGAGTTCTCCACCCCGACCCAGTTTCTGGATATGACAGAAAAAATAATCAGGAGCCCGAAGAGCAGGAAAAAGAGATTTCGCTTATCCACTATAAACCCGCATATTTTCAGCATCGCCTGATTATTGCTTTTGTTCGTATTCAGTTCTTTGTCCATATGCAAGTGCCTCCTTCACTCATAGTAAACGACATAACAAATTTCTGTCCCCGGCTCTTACAGGAGCCATATACGAAAGCTCCTGCACGGCCGAAAAGGAAATTTCCAATGTCGTTATCTATAAAAAGAAATTATAACACTGCCAATGTGGGGTATCAATGATAAAAGAGCCTCGAGAGATATACAATTTGTCAATATTGTATATCTGAGGTTTTCACATCTTTGCCTCAAACTCCGCTATACTGGAGGCGGAAGCCGCACATCTGATCCATCTGCTTAGGAACGCCAGATCCGTCTCCTAGTTCAAGAGGCTTATCTCTTCATACAACATTGCTTGTACTTCTTCCCTGAACCACAGGGACACGGATCGTTACGTCCGATCTTTCTGCCTTCGCGCACATAAGGAGCGTCCGACGCTCCGTCACTGATCAGGATCCTCTTTGTCCTCTCCATTTCCTGCGGATACTTCTCGTAATAAAGCCCCAGTTCAAAACCGCCTGCCAGGCGACGATAAGTCTTCAGCAGATTCTCTTTTAAATAAGCCAGGTTCTTCTCCGCCTCAAGTCTCCTGATAAAGTGTGCCAGTTTCTCGTAAAATGCAGGATATTCCTGCCTGAGTATCTTAGCCTGTTCCAAAATCTCCTGCCGCTCCTCCACCATACACAGCTGTACATCCGTCAAGGCAAATTTCCTGGTCTGGTCATTCATATCATGCAGGTCAAACAACACCGTATAGGCACATTCCAACGTTTCGCCAATCCGCGGATCGTCCACGATACACGCAAAGTCAAATTCCTCTTCGTACCTTTTGACAGCCCGTCTGTCATCTTCTGTACGGCAGGCATCATATATGGCTGCAAAAACCCGTCTGAAAACCTCAGACACCGCCGTGCCGCCGCAGTTTTGATACACAGCAGCGTTGCTCAGGGCACAGGCCAGGTCCTGCACATATTCCGCAACATATACTTTGTACTGCCCTAATTTCCGACACATTCCTTCCAAGAACTCCGACATGTCAAAGTCCTGCAATGCGCAACTGAATTTCAAGAGCCCTGTATAAGCCTCCAGAAGTTCAGGAATGTCTTCCCTCGACCACCTTTTATCCTTTTCTACGATTTCCAGTAAAACCTGTTTTCCTTTTTCATACTCTCCATATTCGTCACACTGCAGCGCATATGTGACGAGAAAATCATAGTCCCGGCAACCTGCCTCATATGCTTTCCCACTGACAGAATATGCCTTCTGCGTATACCCTCTGGCCAGATAAGACAGCGCAAGCTCCCTCAGGAACCATTTATTCTCCGGTTCTTTGCGGACTAACAGTTCCCCGTTCTTTACGGCCTTGCCGGTATTGCCGCACTGGCGCTGCGCGATGACCAGTAGATAAAGAAACTGTATGTCCTGCGAAAAAAGACGAAATGCCTCCTCGCAGGCATCTCTCACTTTCTCCTTGTCTCCCATCCGCCTGTATATTTCGATCTGCCCCAGCATTTTTTCCGCCCACGGATCGCTGAGCGGAGGAAATACCGGCCCTTCCGTGCCGGTATTTCCTCCCTGCTGCAGCTGTTCGTAAGCCTCTCTTATCTTCTGGAACTGCTCCGGATCCGCCTCTGGAGAATACTGCCTGACCATCTTAAAATACGCCCTTTTGATCTCCGCCTGCGATGCCCCTGGCTCCAGTCCCAGTATGTCATAATATGTGCTCATTAACCGCTCCTTGTCTGCTCACTGCTCTGTGCACAGGATCCGCTCGTTATTCTCTCTGCCTGTGCCGGATCGTTTAATCCAATTCCAGGAGGAGTTTCAGCAGATGCTCCTCCGCCTCCAGCGCCGCTTCCTGATCTTCTTTCACCAGCGCCTCCTTTAAATAGTGCAACCCATCCTCGATTTCTTCCTGCATAAAAGGTTCGTCCTGTATCTGCGAACTTTCCAGCGCCTTCTCTCCGCGTCTGATGACCGTTCTGAACTGCCTTGCCAACGTCGATTCCTTCCACCGGCTTACATCGATCCCTTCCTCCTGCAACGCTTTCTCTTCCAGCATATTGATCTCAATAGAAGCCTCTTTACCAGTACTCAATATAGAAGCCTTTACATCCAGCATACCATTCATGTTGTAAGAAAACTGCACCCCGATCTTCTCACTGCCCGCTCTCGCAGCCGGAATACCACTCACCACAAAATCTCCCAGAAAATGATTGCTGCTGGCAAGACCGCTTTCTCCCTGATAGACCTCGATATGTGCATCTGTCTGTCCGCTCCAGCTGGTAGAATATATCTGACTGCGGGTAACAGGAATCGTCACATTCCTCGGGATCACGACGCTCATGCGGTCATCTGTCATATCATCCATTGCCCGGATACCCAGCGTATACGGATTAACATCCGTCATAACAATCCCGTCTTCCGGCCGGATACTTCCCTGAATCATCCCCGCCTGAATCGCTGCCCCCTCCGCCACCGCATAATCCGGATTCACTGCCCGCACGGGCACAATATGCAGGTAGGACTGAATATCCTTCACCACGACAGGCATCCTGGTAGATCCGCCTACCAGGATTACACTGTCAATTTCCTCCGGCAGGATATCGCTGTCTGCCAGCACCACATCAATCGGACGATGAGTACGCTCCAACAGTTCCCGCACGATCTCTTCAAACTGTTCCGCAGTGATCTCCTCATCCAGAGCCAGCGGTCTGCCTCCCTTTTCCGCGATCACAGGCACCAGAATATGACAGGTTTCCTGGGTGCTCAGCAGCTTTTTACAACGCTCAGCTTCTTCCTTCAACTTCACCGCGGCATACCGATCCTGCATAAGATCCACGCCGTGTTTCTTTTTGAACCGCTCATTCAGCCACTGCATCAGCTTCTCGTCAAAATCCTTACCGCCCAGCTGATTATCGCCGTTACTCGCCTTCACTTCCAGGACACCGTCAAACATCTCCAAAAGCGTCACGTCAAAAGTCCCGCCGCCCAAATCATAAACCAGCACATGGCTTTCCTCCTCCATGTGCTCAAGCCCGTAACTTAATGCCGCCGCCGTAGGCTCATTGATAATGCGTTCCACCTGCAGCCCTGCTTCCTGTCCCGCACGCACGGTGGCCTGCCGCTGTATCTCGTCGAAATAAGCAGGCACCGAGATCACCGCCCGCGTGATCTCCTCCTCCAGATATTCCGATGCATACGTCTTAACATACTCCAGCAATTTTGCAGAAAGTTTTACCGGCGTATAAGACTGTTTCCCAAGCCTGATCTCCTCACTCGTGCCGATCTTACGTTTCACCTCAATGGCCGTATTCTCCGGCGAGAGCAGATACTGTGCCCGCGCCCTGGAACCCACGACCCAGTTACCACTGGAATCCAGCCCTACCGCCGAAGGCGTTATGATCTCCTTCTCCGGATTCAAGACCATAACAGGTTTGCCGTCACAGATAACTGCCGCCTCTGTGGTGGATGTTCCAAGATCAATCCCTATGACTGTACCCATGTCCATCTCCTTTTTCTTCTTTTGTTGTATGCTCCGTCCTCCTGTCTGTATTGCCGAAAGCATAGACCGCAACCTTCGCCTTTGTCCTTACCTTCCCCTGATACAGATAGCCGACATGATAGACGTCCGCAATCCTCCGGTCCTGCTCCGGCAGGGCAGTATCCATAACTTCGATCACTTCATGCAGATCATAATCCACTGTGCTCCCACATTCCCCGGTCAGACTGATGCCGCACATCTGTCTGTGATGTTCCAGGCTTTGTTCCATCAGGCCGATCTGCGCCGCCCACTCCTCGTCTCTGCCTTCCGCAAACCTTTTCAGATTCCTGATCTGTTCCTGATAGGCCTCAAATAAAGCAAGCAGATGCCGCTCCCTGTCTTCACATTCGTTAAGCCGCGTTCTCAGCTCTTCCTCCGCGGTATTTCTTCCACTCCATTCCTCCAGCAGATCCTCAATCGACATCCCCTGCTCCCGAACCGTGCGCTGCAGCTGATCCAGCACTCTGGCCGTGTCGGCCAGCTGTGTATTTCCTTCAGACAGCTTCTGCCCCAACGCTTCCAGTCCGGCCTCCATCCTGGCCTCAAGCGCTGCGATCCGCTCGTTCTTCCTGTTCCAAAACATGCTCTCTCTCCTTACACCAACTATGATCCTATGCGTTGATAAACAGTTTTAAGCGTTCCAGATCTACCGGCGTTTCAATCCTGAAATTCATCTCATCTCCCGGAATGACTGCCAGATTCATCCCCGCCATAACAGCCGGTTCCACCGAATCCTGTATCCGGTCAATCATATCAGGAAGCAGCTTCCGTTCATAATTGAATGCTGTCTGATCAGACCGGGTTTCGAAAACCCGCTGAACTTTCTCTGCACAGCCTCAGGCATTTCACTATATATTATCTCACGCCGCTCCTCATCCGCAACGATCTGAACCGCGTCAACCTGCGGATGCGTTCCGACCGCCTCAAGACAGTGCGTAACAATCATTTTTCCTCTCACCGATACACATGGCTTCGGCTTGCCACGCATAAGACGTTCACCGGTTCCTCCTGCCAGTATATGTGAGAAGTATACCATATAAACGAGACAGATGCAATTCACCTGTTTTACCGGCAATTATATATGCGCATCTGTTGTTGTCATTCACAGTGCCGTTTTTTTAATTGCAACTCTCTGCTTCAAACTGTCAACAGTCTTGCGCAGTCCAGCCTTTCAAATAAAGTTTCCTCTTCCATAGCAGCAAGCCTCCCGATATTTTATGAATAGTATACCCGCATGTCTATGAAGGAACGCGGCTGGACAGATTACTGCCTGGCGAAGGAATCCGGCCTTTCCCATTCCACCGTTACAAATATGTTCAACAGAAATAATGCGCCGACATTGCCAACTTTAGAGGCAGTATGCGGGGCGTTTGGTATAACTCTATCGTAATTCTTCTCCGAGGGAAACGGCCCGACGGAATTTACCGAAGAACAGCACACCTTGTTTTCAAAAAGGAGCACCTTAAATGACGAGCAGAAAAAGGCCCTGCCTGCCCTTATCAATACTATGTGAACGACGAAAAGCCCGCAGGCTCTGGAAAAGAAACCTGCTGATTGACTTGGTAATGATGAGGTACATTATTCCCTGAACCAGGAGAAATTCCTGAAAGAGTTCCTGGACGATGGCGAAGTGCCAATGGACAACAACGCTGCGGAACAGTCTATCCGCGGATTCTGTATCAGTAAGAAAAACCAAGTGACGATCGATACCATTGCCGGAGCAAAGTCCAGCGCCATCATCTACAGCATTGCAGAAACCGCAAAATCAAACCATATGACGCTGTTCAAAAACATATTAAAAAAGATGTCCTATGCATTCAGAAACAGCTTAAAACGCTCCAGGTCTATTGGCGTTACGATCCTGATATTCTCCTCTTCACCTGGTATCATTGCAACATCCATCCCTGCCAGAACAGCCGGCTCAGCACAGTCAAGTACCCTGTCAAGTCCGTCCGGCTCCAGCTTCCGGTTAGCCCGATAATATTTCCCCAGATGAAACGCCGCAGGCGTCTGTTCTTTATAGGTCATACCGCTCTCATAAAAAGAAGCAATGCACCCGTCTTTTTGCAGATAAATCATCTCCTTCTCGGGGAGCATACAAACCCCGCCGCCATGTTTTTCACAGGCTTTCAGACAAGCCGAGATCAAAGTCCTGGATACCAGCGGCCTTGTCGCATCGTGAATCATAATAATATCTCTTTTGTCAGCAGACGGCACTATTGTCTTTAACCCATTAAAAACCGAACGCTGCCTGTTGGGACCGGGTTTTGAAAACCCGCTGAATTTTCTCAAGGCAGCCTCCGGCATCTGTTCATATATTCTTTCACGCCATTCTTCATCGGCGACTATCTGGATCGCGTCAATCTGGGAATGTGCACTGACCGCTTCAAGGCAATGCGTGATGATCATTTTCCCCCGCACTGATACGAACGGTTTCGGCCTGCCGCGCATAAGACGCTCTCCTGTTCCTCCGGCAAGTATCAATGCTATGTTCATGGTATCTCCTCCGTACTTTTTATAAACTGGTGAATTTCTGACCGTATCTTATTTGTTTTGTTGTGAGAAGTATAGCATATATTCGTTGCAGATGCAATTAACCTGTTTACTTTAAAGTTTTATAAGTTTATCTGTTTCAAGCAGGCAACTGTCTTGCACAGGCCTTCGCGTATATGCGTCTGCGGCTGCCAGCCAAGTTCTGTGATCTTCTCAGTATCCAGAAGCGCTTTTGTAGCTGTAGAATACCCAGCCTGTTCTACAGCATCCGGAAGGTCAAAAATAACCTCCACGCCATGGTCTTCTGCCAGCCATGCTGCAAGATCACGTAACGTTATCTCCGATTGCATATCCGCAACATTATATGCCTGTCTGCTCTTACCTTTCAACAATACCGACAGAACCGCCATAGCAGCATCCACTACATATGTATAAGAATACAGCTGCGTCCCGACACTTTTTAACACAATGTCCTCCCCTGCTGCTGCCTTCTTAATAAATTGAGCTATCGCTTTAGAATCGGACAAAAGCATCGTAGGTCCATATACTCTGCTCAGACGCGGAATGACAAAATCCAGACAATAGGTTTGGGCATAGGCATTGCACAAAGTTTCACCAACCCGCTTGCTCTCTGGATATCCTGCCCGCAACGTATTACAATCAATATATCCCAGATAATCTTCTTCAAATCTGTCTGTATCCCCCCTGTTTTCACCATAAATTTCAACTGATGAAAGGAAACAGAAACGTTCTGCCTGATGAGAAACGGCATAATCCAACAGGTTTTTCGTCCCAATGACGTTAGAAGCAATCGTCCCGACTGCATCCTGTGAATACTGCTGCGGATGTGTGTTGCTCGCTGCATGAATAATATACTCTGCCCGTCCGCACTCCGGTACTTCGACATTGACATCACAGGGAACATAACGCAACGTATCCTTTGACCAGTGCTCTCCCAGCCTCTGTCTGGCACTTTCTTCGTTTCTGCTGAGTGCGATGATTCGAACCTGCTGTTCTTCCGGACAGTCATCGTTGTACTGCATAAGTAAATCTATAATACATTTACCAATCATACCAGTAGCACCGGACAACAAAATTGTCCTGCCTGCCAGCTGTCCCAATAATTGATTCCGCGCTGCAATATTTTGCAGATCTTTCTTGTATATATTCATTAATCAGATTCCTTTGCTCTTCACAATCAATACAGATATTACTGCAGAAAAAATATTTACATACAGCAATCCAGATATCATGTCAACCAGATTTTTCCAGCGTATGCAATCTTCCATCTCTCGCGGTTTTTCAGAAAATATATCGTCGTCAAATTCTCTCCAAGATAACCTGCAAAGCGGTCTGCACGCTCCCATCCTTTCGGTGTAACAAGTTCTTCCGTCCGTTCCAGGACTCTGAAAAGAAAACTGCAGTATTCATCAAACACTTCTGCTTTTGCGATCAACATATTGAAATTAAAAAAATACCGTTCATCATTTGTAACATTCTTCTCATAAGCTTCCAAATATGCAGGCTCCAGCTCTCCCAACGCCTGCAACATAGCCTTCCAGTCACTTTCTTTAATATAACGGCTATGCTGCGAGGAAATATCTGGATAATGAACCGATGGATAAGGCAGTATGACATCCCATTCCGTATCACAACACAGCAACGCGCGCATCTGCTCCACGTCAATATCAAAGAGACGTCTGTAATGGCAAATGCCTTTATAGTGGTCATCGCTGTGTCTCCACGCATAATAAGATGCAGTCAGCTCACAATAATTACGGTTTTTGGTGGATATGTTCTCACCACTGTTGTCCTGTAAGTCACAAATAATCTGTTCCGTCAGCGAAGCCCCTACCTGAACAGGACATATATAAGCCGGTATAATAGACTGGCTTTGGACCGGTCTGTCCATATGCGATTTCGCCTGGTAAACATGTACGGTGTCTGAGAGCATCTCTTTTTCGGGCAATGTCAATGCTTTTTCTGACGCTTTTTGTCCCGCAAGAATCCCTCTTATGGTGCGATGTCCCGGTATCTTCCTGAAATATTCTTCCATCAATTCATTTTCCCGTTCATTTGTAAACAGAAAAATCCTCTCGTCCTCAATCTGTAATTCCCGCAACGCTCTCACAATGGCCTCATGGTGTACTTCCGGTGCTGCTACAACATACTTTTCAGGAATCTCGCCCCCCTCTTTCCACTCTGACAATGTCTTGACCGGAATGCCGTTTATTTCCCGATACTGTCCAAAGCCCGCGTTGCCCCTTGCACTGTCTAAACCTTTCTGCTCCGGATCCGACGGATCGGATACGAGAAAAAAGAGCGGAGAATAACCGTATAAGGCCTGCAGGGCATCATAAACACTCGTTGCTACAATTCCTGCACCGTAAATACAAAAAGAACAGTCTGATAAATACTGCTGGAGTATATTGTATTCTTGTTTATCTCGTATGTTTTTCACATTTTTTCCTCGAATTCTGTTGTACGGGTACAGAAAATGCATATTTGATATATTTCCCTGTTCTTCCTCTGCATGATCCAAATGGAGGTGTTCTTTATTAAAACAAATTCATAAAACCACTTATCACTCCATAGGTATCTATTCTTCTCGCTTCCAACAAAGAAATCACATCTTTCTGATAAATTCCAACTACCGTAATTATGACCAGATCTCCGTCCTGAATCTGATAATCTTCAATCGACAAAACCGGAATATCCTGTAGTTTGTCCGGATTATCCTTTCGGTTTGTTACCAATATGCCAGCAACCTTCTCTGCCAGACCACATTTTCCTAAGAACTGCAAAAAATCACTGCAGGCTTTTCCGGCACCATATGGATATATTTTTTTGCATGTTTCGAGTTTACGAACCAGTTCTTCTTTTCGCAGGGCTTCCAGCTCTTTCACACTTTCGAGAACCATTCTCAATGGTTTTATCAAACACCCTGTATCTACTCCATTCGCCTGAATAAACTGATCTATTCTCAGCAAAAGGGCAAGACTCTTAGCATTTAAATTATGGCAAATAACATCTGCATATTCATATTCTATGCGTTTTATCGTATGTATAAAAAGTTTCATCAAATTATGCTCAATTGCAAACTGTAAATTATCTAATAATCCAGATAAGAGATCAACCACATTATTTTCATGAAAACGAGACATCACATTAGGAGCACGATAAACGTATAAAGCTTTGTCAATAAAACAAAATTTTCCTGCCGCGCACATTGCCCTGACCAAAAAGACTGGATCCTGAAAACGACGATATAATGGGAATCTTAATTTGTTATCATGAATTAATTTCCTTTCAAATATAAATCCACAATATCCATAGTCAAATTGAAAATCTTGATACAGTAATACATCATTTTCTCTCGCTGCATTAGTAATCGCTTGCAGTTCTTTATCAGGAAACTGAACTCCTCCTCTTTCAATCATTATCTCTGTTCCACAAACAGATACCTGATGCTCTTTGCACGCAAGCAGCATACTTTCCAAAGAATCTTCCTCTAAATAATAATCATCTGCATCAAGGAATGATATAAACTCTCCCGTAGCATGGAAAATCCCTAAATTTCTGGCCGCTCCAGGCCCTTGATTGTCCTGATCATATAGTATAATTCTTCCATCTTCTTCTTGAAGTCTCTGAATCACCTTTGCTGAACAATCCACGGATCCATCATTTATACAGATAATCTCCAATTCCTTTACAGTTTGTTTTTGTATACTTCGAATACTATCTTCAATAGAATATTCACAATTATACACTGGTATTATTATTGAAATCTTACACATTTTCCCTCAGCCGCTTATTATTAAATCTGGATTCAACATAATCAGTATGCATTCTATTTACAACATAGTTTATGAAGAAAGGATAAAATTATGATGTCCGGATTCCGTCATTGCATAATCCTTAACTGTTAAACCTGCCTCTTCGAAAATTTGCATTAATTCATCCTTAGAATACTGATATATATGTCCACACTTCGTTAATCGCAAATACTGCTCCTTATTTACGTCACAACTATCTGGAAGATCTTTCCACGTCTTATAAATATCGACATGGCCCCAGGCAGGCGTTGTTAAAATTACTCTTCCGTCGACACTCAATGCTCCTTTTATTTTTTTCAATATATTAACCGGATTAAGCACAAAATGTTCAAAGACCTCTGTTAAAATAATCAAATCATATGTTTTTCTTATTACAAACTCATCTCTTTCCACATAACCATAATACCTGTTAATCCTGTCCGGATACTCATTCACAATCTTATCCAATGATTCTTTATATTGACTTCTTTCTCCACATTCCCCAAAAATAATCCAATCAATCACTATGTCTTCAAATTGTTTTAGAAGAACCAATGACATCAAACCAAATCCAGGTCCAATTTCTAATATTCGACTGTCAGTTTGTTTCTTAAGCATATCCTGTTCCCACAGAAATGCATACCCAGATTGTATTGTGGAATGCAAAAGTGCGTTTAAAAATCCTATCTTTTTACCATCTCTGCCTATAGCTATTCCCTGATAAGGTATTGCCTTTTCTATTTCCTCATCTTTAAAACATATCATATTGATGGATTCCATGATTATATCTCTAAGTTCTACATCTTTTTCCGAAAAATGCCAAAAAGAATTTGGTAAAAAAATGCTATAGTCTTCAATTTGATGTGTCATAAATTGTAGCCGTGCACAATTAATATCTTCTTTACCTACCGCAATAATGAAATAAATATCTTCCCTTTCAAATAGGTCATACGGTGTATACACCTTTTTTCCCCTTAATGTACATCCTTCCTTAAACTTTTTTTCAGAATTATCCGCATAACAATATATATCGATTCCAATATCATCTAATAATTTTTCTGCATAAAAGCCATTTTCCCCGACACCAAACAAAACAATCTTTTTATTTTCCGCTTTGAGATGACTAATGTCATGATATATACTAACTAAAAAACCTTGTATGCATGTATCCGCTTTATAGCCTATTTGTCCCAAATACTCAGCTATCATCTTACTATCTCCCTACTTAAACTTATCTTCCTATATACATATTAATATCCACTATTTGCAACTTCCAATTATTATCTTTTATTAATTCAGCTACTTCTGAGACCAGATTGCTGCTTGTCAAAATAACAATTTGCAATTTATCGCATATCTCTTCCGGAAAACATACTGCTGGATATCCCGAAATTATGTTGCCATGTTTTCCCTCATTACAGTCTATCACAGCATCAATATCATATTGCTGTTCCCTGCAAAATTTCAGAAACGTACATCCGTATTGTCCCACACCCCACAAGCCTGTTTTACTTTTTTGTTTCTTCCACAGTGAAAACAATTCACCAATTTGGCGATTATTTTCGTAGAGAAAACTTGACAACTCACTTTCCTCTTTATACCATTCAGATTCAAAACTTTCCTCTTTAAATCGTTTCAGCCCTCTCAGTATATATTCTTCTAATAATGGTAAAAATTCTTTTCCAATATCCAGTAGAAGATCAATCCCTTCTTTACTTAAAAAACGATAAAATTCTTTTGCAACATCTATCTCTTTTATGTTTTTTAATGTTATAAGCAAATGACAATATATTCTATAATATATTTGCTTATATACTCTTCTCATTGCATTTCTGGAAACCAATTCTTCTAATGTTTTCTTATCTGCCAGAAAAGCACACATTGGATCTCTTTTAAAAGAAATTCTCGAAGGTGTATTATGATTTCTTACTCTTAACAAAACTTTTTTTTCTTCTAAGAAATGTATTTTATCTGCAAGTAGAAGTGCCATGTTTGTAAAAAATACATCATTGCAGCTTGGCAAATCTTGAAATTGCAGTTTTTCCCTCTCAATAAAAGCTCTGCGAAATAGTCTACATGGGCCTGAATGACAATTCATAAATTCACATGGCTTAATCTGAGAAACTGAAAAAACATCCCTGCAAAACTTCTCTTTATACGCATCACTATGTATAATTTGAGCCTCTTCCTGCATGTTATCCGATTGAAAAACTTTATAAGGAAAATCTACTACGTCAGCATTATACCACACTGCCGCTTCATATGCTCTTCGCAACAAATCTGATTCAAAAATATCGTCTCCATCTAAAAATGTAAGATAATCTCCCTCTGCATGCAATATGCCTTTATTTCGTGATAATGCTGCTCCTAAATGCTCTTGATTGAATATGAGTCGTACTCTTTTATCATTTTTCTGGTATTCTTCTACTATATTTACAGTACTATCACTTGACGCATCATCAATACAAATCAATTCCATATCATGCAATTCCTGTCTTAAAAGACTATCTAAGCTCTCTCTAAGAAATGTTTCTGCATTATATAATGGCATGATTACTGATACCTTCATTATCACGGACCCTTTCATTTAGCAGCTGTTCTTATAATAAGTACAATATTTATTTATCATTCCTGACAATCCAATCATCCAGTACAGGATTATTAGCTACATACCATTCAATCTTCTCTTCTTTTCCACAATACCTGCAGGCATGTACAGGCTTATGTATCAAATTGTCCGCCACTATATTCCAATTAAGTTTCTCATCGTAAATATCATATCCACCATCAAATCTGATATCTAAATCATAATATTCGAACAATTTATTTCCTAACGCTTCAAATGGGCATTTAAATAATTTCCCATATCTGAAAAAATGACAACTACTCTCGCGACAACTTCTAACGGCCTCGTAAGGATTGGCTGTTCCTGTCAAATCAATATTTTTCCCGAATTCCTCTTTACTGTATCTGAAAGAATACACAATTTCATTATGCTCTAAAATCTCTCTGATCTTATCTTCCAGCTGTAAAGTCGGTTTATACCCTGATACACTGATCAAAATATTATTCTTTTTGCAGCAATCAAAAAAATCCTGCTTCTGCCTCGGAATCAGTAAACCGTTAGAAATGAGATATATTTCAGAATCCGGCAAAATTTCTCTCGCATAATTCATATATTCAATTATGTTTTCAGCCAATAGTGCTTCTCCGCCTAACAAATTTAACTGATAAATCCAGGCATGTTTTGCAATCTGCTTCAAGTCTTGGCAAAAACTATCGAACGGAACTTTCTCACCGTATCGAAACAAATTAGAAAAATGGCTGCATCCTCTGCAGTTTAAATTGCAGCTATCTACTACATTGGTTTCCACACTCTCTATCAAAGGCTTATTCTTTTCTATAGTATTATTCCAAACAATATTTCTGTCCTGCTGCAGATCTTCCATAAGCGCAATTTGCGCTTCGTATATTCTATCACGTATAATACCAAAATTATTGATCTGCATATCCGTTAATTGCTTATAGATGGAAATTCCTTTCGTAAACGCAACCAACACAAAATCTAATTCATCTGAAAACAGATTTTGTAGTTGATCCGGAGAAATAATTTCTACTCCATTTAATTTGCTTCCCCATAATTGTGCATTTCTATCCACAAAATATTTAACTGCATAATTAGTATTATCTTTTATTTGTTGAAACACATACTTTCCAACATTTCCGGTACCCCAAATTGCGATATCCATATTACCCAACTCCTTTCACATTAATACCTATGAGATTTGTATACAGCATTTATCTTTGACTAATGTTCCGAACAAAACTCCAGCAATACTGCTAATAAATCCATAAAAACTGATTGATATCTATAAGCTCTAAATCCTTGCCTGCCAGTTCTTCCTCAACATCATTAAAAATGTACCGTGAGGATATAATAATTACCTGCAATTTGTGATCTATTTCTTCGGGGGCTTTAATCCGATATCCCTCTACAATACATCCGTGTTTTTCGTGACTTTTGTCAATAACCATATCAATCTGCAAACCATTTTCACGGCAAAATCTCAGTAATGAAACACCATTATCCCCTGCCCCCCAAATTCCGACTGATTTATGAAGTGCCTTATATTTCTGAAACAGGTTGACTACTAAAGATGACATATATTTCTGATTAAGCCACATAGAAATTCCTTCATTCTGTCTCATAAACCATTTGCTCTCAAAATCCACTTGGACAAACTGATCTAATTCAGCTTTAATATAATCATCTAATCTGTCAAAATATTCTCCTCCTAAAACACGAATCTCATGAATTCCATCCATCTGCAAAAAATCATAAAACTCCCTTTGCATTTCTTCTGTCTTGCATTGCCGCAACGCAATCAAAACAGCATTATAAAATCTATAATAGTAATGTGGATACAATTCCGAAAATCTATCTCTTTTTATTAATTCTTCCGCAATATGGACAAACGCCTGAAAAGTACATTTAGGATCCCGTGAATTTGATATCCTTGATTTTTCTTCATGATCACGAAGATATACCATAACTCTATTGTCATCCAACAACAGCAATCTTTCTGATAGCATCATAGTCATACAACTAAAATAAATATCATTTGCGCAACTCAAATTTTGAAATTCAAGACTATTATTTTCTATAAATGTTCTTCTATAAAGCTTGTTTGAAGGTGCTAATGGCCAATTGACAAATTCGTGTGGCATATAATTTTTAATCTTAAATACTGTGTTACAATACCTATTCCGGAATAGTTCGCTGTGAACAACCTGCTTTTTATGGTAAATATCCTTACTGACAGCATGCATCCTTTCATACATGACCACATCTGTTTGGTAGTGTTCTGCTGCCGTATAAGCACGCTCCAACATATTCTCATCAAAAATATCATCACCATCCAAGAATGTAACATACCGCCCTTTGGCTCTTTTCATTCCATAATTTCTAGAATATGCTGCGCCAGAACGTTCCAAGTTGGAATATATTCTTATTCTGGGTTCTGACTGTATGAACTGTTCTAATATTTCTAACGTCTTATCCGTTGATGCATCATTAATACAGATCAATTCATACTCTGTGAAAATCTGACATTGTATACTTTCTATAGCTTCTGATAAATATCTTTCCGCATTATATAATGGCATGACAATGGATATCTTTACACTTGTACATGCTTCAATCTGGTTTTTACTTTGTTCATCTTTCCACATACTGGTATATTTCCCCTTTAAGTCTCTGCTACTTTTGTCAAACGTACTCTTAATCATATCTAAAATAAGCGAAAGAAACTATTGATATCTACTATTTGGATGTCTCTTCCTTCCACTTCCTTTAATACCTCTGTATATATTGCTTTTGCAGACACTATAATAACCTGTATATAATCTAAAACTTCCTGCTCTGAAACAACTTTATAGCCAAACAGCAAACCTCCCTGTTTTTCTTCTGATCTGTCAATAATTGCTTCTATCTCCAACCTATGTTCACGGCAAAAAGAAGCCAGCGCCTTACCATTATCTCCTGCTCCCCATATTGCCACTTTTTTATTATTTTGTGTGAAACTATTAACTAACTCCACTACTTTATCTGATTTTATATGTAAACATACCTTTAATATATTTTCATCTTTGTACCAACCAGATTCAAAGCTTCTTTCTTTAAAATATTGTAATCCTCTACGCAAGTATTCATCCACATCATTATAGCAATTTTCACCGATCAGACACAGATTATCAATTCCCTCTTCTTGTAAAAAATAATAGAAAGACCTTGCGCGCTTTTCATTCTTGTCTGCCATGAGTCCATCTTTAAGAGAAAAAAATACTCTATAATAGAAATATTTGCATAATTTATCTATCTTATCTCTTTTTCTCAACTCCTGACCAATCTGCAACAACGCCTTATAATTACACATAGAATCTCTGTTCAAAGAAATCCGGTCCGTTCCAAAATGATCCCTCACATATAACATTACGTTATTATCTTCTACCAATCCTATTCTATCTGCCAACATTAGTGCCATACTTACAAAATATATATCGTTTGCACACGGCAGATCCTGAAACAACAGGTTATTATTCTGAATAAACGCCTTTCTATATAACTTATTCCATGGTCCTAATCCCCAATTAATAATTTCATATGGCTCACAATCTTGAATCGAAAAAGATTTTTTACAGTATCTATCTATATATCCTTGACTATGAAACTTATACAATTTATTATGTATTTGACTTGACGGCACATGTTGATATTCATACATAACAACATCAGCGTTTTGTTCTTCTATTGTGTGATATGCTTTATTCAGCATATTTTTATCAAAAATATCATCTCCATCTAAAAAAGCAAGATACTTTCCCTGTGCTGTTTGCATTCCTTTATTCCTGGACAGCGCTGCTCCACAACGTTCTTTATTCGATAAAATTTTGATTCGCTTATCTTCTTTTTGAAATTTCTCTAAAATTTCAAAAGTATTATCCGTCGATGCATCATCAATACAGATCACTTCAAATCTCGTATATGTTTGTTCTAATACGCTTCCCAAACACTCATTCAAATATTTTGCAGCATTATAAAGCGGCATAATAATTGATATCTCGCTCATTCTTCATATCCCCTGTCATTTTCAGTCTAAGCTCCATCTGTTAATTGCTTAAAATTCTAATGGCATACAGAGTCCTTCCCGGCATAAATCCTAAACCCTCCAGATACTTCTAACCTTTTTACACAAATCTATACTTATAGTTAACGACATTAGAAATTTCGTTTTCGGCCTTGCAGGTGCTTCCATATATGGCTCCTGCAAGAGCCGGAAACAGAAATTTGTTATGTCGTTTACTATAACTTATCAGAAATCTAAAGCTGTACATAAAATAAAATCTTTTTTATATGTAAGACCATAATCTTCCAATTGTTTATAAACCTCTATGCTATATAAATTGGTCGTAATAATAATATACAAACTATGCCAGTCTATGATCTCTGATGGATGCATTATTCGTAGTCCCATCACTTCCGTTCCGGTTTTTTTCCTGTCGTTATCAATCCCAAATTCAATATTAAAGTAATTAATTCCTTGTATATCCAACAAATCATTCCAGATTTTTTTTGACTTTTCCCCACACCCAAATACTGCGACCTTCCTGCCTGATTTATAAAGCATATTTAATATCTCTGCCCACAGCCTCGTCTTCTCTGCCTGTTGTCTTCGTAAAGACCAATGCTCATGCCAAAATTCATTCACCAACCTGTACAATGGCTCTGGATTATGAAATGCCTTCTCTTCCTCCCCTCCTCCTCTATTATTTATATTTCTGATCATATATTCTACAAAAAACCATACGCAATAATACTCACATGCACTATGCGGATTAAATACAGGTGCAACATCTGCATCATATAGCCAGATAATCAAATTATCGTATATATTCAAGCCGTATTGAATATCTATGCACAAACTGTTTCTTATATTTTCGATCTGCCTCATATCATTCCGGCTATGTATATTAACAATGATTATGTACTGATTTCTTCCGCGGTTTTTTATATAATGCAAAGCATTATTTCTATGATCCGGTAAAACTTTATTTAAATCGTTTCCGGTGATTCTGCTAAACTCCTGCGCATAATAATATTCCTCCAAAACAATCTGTGGATTAATTGCCACAGCCTTGGCTTGTGAAATATAAGATGCACATTCAAATGTTGGCGCTCCACCAGCAGAAGAACCGCAAAAAATAATATCTTCATAGTTCACCCGGAGAATATCTGCCACTACTTTCACAAATTCTGCTATCACCTTTCGAAAGTTAGTAAGGCTATTTCCATAATACCAACCCATACGTAAATTATCGTAAATGCTAATCATGGGATCAGCAATACATAAAATACTTCCACTACAATATTTATAATATGACCATCTATAAAAACCGGGCTCACTTTTTTTAAGAGCCCCAATATCTCCGCTTAACATTATATACAACGGACTTTCTTTTTTAATAAATGCCAAACAATCTAAATGTATCCCTTGAAATACTGTATGAAACTTTCCTACGGGAAGCTCCCTTGTCTTACTAAGATCAATATAAACTGATTCCATCGAAACATATTTCTTATCAGGAATTAACATCTTGTTCCGCATTTCCTTCACAGTATGAACAAATTCTTCATATGTTGAATAATTAATTCCATCCATAAAGGGAAAGATACTCATAAACCATACGCTCACTCTTATTCAAATTATTATCCATAAATCTTCTAATCGATAACCAGAATTCATCTTTTCTCAACTTCCCTGCGTTTCTTTAAATCATTCTATGACAGCCACCATCTGCGAAACGGACAGTATTTCATTGCATTCACACTTGATATAAAATATCCTCTAATGAAAGAATCGGACAATCTACTTTATCCTTCAGCATTTGCACAATTTCCTCCATAAAAGTAACCGCAGTAACTACTATCGCATCGACTTCCTCCAACGGAGCATCCGGCCTGACGATATCAAATTCTGCATAAATCTTATCTGCATTCCTGTCAATTCCATATTTGACTACAATATTACTACCCATCAATTCCTCAACCAGTGTTTCTCCCGCAAAATGCATTCCATAAATAGCAATTTCTTTATAGCCTTCACGTTCAAAATATGTTGCCAAGTTCTTTCCATCCTGCTTTACCTTCACCCACTGATTCATCATCTGAAACAATAACAAATGCTTCTTGGACATCTCTTTCTCTTCCATAAGCTGATCTCCAAGTTTTTTTCCCATTGCGGACGCACCTGCCGCTGCTCCGACCACTGCTGACAATATTCCAATTGCTCCTTTTTTCATACTCGTTGTCCTCCATTTCTTTAACTGTTCTTATGAATGATTTGCTGTTCTAATATGATATCTCAACATTTCACTACCTCTTAGTATGATCGATCACATATTGATAGTACCGGATCAATTTACTGACTGTAAATTCCGGCGCCAATCTGTCAATCCTCTTTCTTGCATTCTTTCCTATTGTCGCCTTTTGCTGCTTATCCATTCCTGCTGCCTCATTCATCTTCATCAACAGGCTCTCTGCATCTCCCGGAATGCACAGCAATCCGCTTCTTCCGTCAACTATCAACTGTTCGTAACTTGCGCCGTCTGTCCCAATTACCACTCTCTCAAAATACATCGCCTCCATGCACGCGTTAGAGAAATTTTCACTTAATGACGGAAAGATCACAAATTCTGCATGACAAATAATCGGGTACAACAACTTATGCGGCAGGGAATTCGTTTGAATCAACCTGTCCTGATATGGTCCTGCAGATTTCTGTAAAGTTCTCTTTAGATCGTTCCTCTCCCCCATGCCGCAGCACACAAAATAATAATCCGAATGCTGCTGCAAAAACTGTTGTATAACCTTCGCTATAATCAAAATTCCCTTAGTGACCGTTAATCTCCCATAAAACAAAAAATATTTCTTTCCTTCCAGTTTTTCTTTATAAAAACTATCATCAGGCATTTCACAATCATTCCAAAATGGCGTTTCAATAACTGATACTTTTCTGCCAATATCTGCCGCAAAACTATCTGCATGAACATTGCTTGGTGCAAATACTGCATTACAGCGCCTTGCTGCAAGCCGTTCATAAGCTGCATAGAAATCTGCTTCTTTTATATCCCCATAATCTCTGTAATATAATTTGGAATAACTGGACAATCTCATGACTGCCGGTATCTTTCCGTAATAACAGTTTGACAATCCTGATATAGAAGAAAATTGGATGATATCTATCTTTCTTTCCTGCGAAAGCTCCCGGATCTTCTTGTTTATATTGATTCCTCTTCTCAGCCTGTTTAATATACGTTCTATTGCCTTATTCTCAATATGCAGAAAATCACAGCTGACCATATAAACTTCTATCCCATTCTCCACATAATGCATATTTCTTCTTCCAAGAGATAAAATAATGGGGATATGCCCAAACTCTTTCAATGCGCCTGCTACTCTTCGCATATATATGCCAACGCCTCCCCTGGGCATTTCTCCCCTTTCCCCATAATTAGGAGATACAAATAAAATCACCATATTTTTACTGTCTCCTTCGTCCACAACTCATCATATATGTGCTCCTGTTGCGATTTCTCACTGCTGAAATAATAATCAGGCATCGTAAAACCCTGTTTTGGTCTATAAAGGAATTTTCTTCCCAATTCTTTTTCGTAAGCTTTTTTCAACAGCCCCTTTTTCTCTCCGTTCGGACATCTGTCTTCTTCTGACAGAGCAAATGCAAACTCTACAATCTTCCTTGAAAGAAATGGCACTCTTGTCTCCAGCGATACCGCCATGCTTGCTCTGTCTACCTTCGTCAGAATATCCCAGGGCAGATATGTCTTGAGGTCCAAATACTGTACCCGGGTCATAGGCGGCAGATTCTTAAAATAATATTTTCTGTATGCCCAACATGCATCATAGTCCTTATCAATACCAAATCTTTTTCTCAGATCTCTGTCACTCATGACAAGCGGTCTTCCCATGGATCCTAATAAAAAGGTCAAGTCATCCATCCAAAAATGATCACGCAAATTATTCTTTTTTGCCCATTTCTTATACTTTAAATAGACCATAGTCATCAATAGGTGATCTGGCCCTCCTTCTTTTTCCTTCTGCCATATTCTTGCCTGACGCGAATAGCCTCCAAACACTTCATCCCCACCATCGCCGGTAAGCACCACCGTCACTTTTTCTTTCGCCATCCTTGATACTATATGGGTCGGAAATGCAGAAGTATCTGCGAACGGCTCGTCATACCATGTCTTAATCCTGGAATAGTATTCTTTGAAAATATCAGGTTGAAATACCCTGGCATTCATATGAATGTCAAACCGCTTTGCAAGTTCACGGGCATACTGTAATTCATTATATCGTGCTTTGTCAAATCCCATGGAAAAGGTTTCCAGAAGCGGGTTAATCCTGTTTCCTTCATACGTAATAATGCTGGAATCAACACCTCCACTTAAAAATGTTCCCACAGGAACATCCGCAATCATCTGCTCTTTTACCGATTCCCGGATCAGATATCGCAGTTCTTCAACCACGTCTGACTGCTTTCTCTGCGCTCCCTGCTGTTCATTCACCTTCAACCGCCAATAGGAAGAATTTTTAATGATTTTACTCGTTTTGACGTCAAATATCATGCGGTGTGCCGGTTGTAGCTTATATACATTTTTATAATAAGTCTTTGGATCAGGAATACAACAGTAATTCATATAATCGTAGACTGCAGTATAGTCAATCTCCCATGAGACTGTCGTACACATATTCAGAATTCCTTTCAATTCTGAGGAAAAGCCAAAATTTCTGCCATCATAATAATAATACAGAGGCTTAATCCCGATTCTGTCACGAAACAGTTTAACCGTACCTTCACGCTTATCGTAAACCGCCATTCCGAACATGCCATCCACCTGCTGAATAAACCTATCTCCCCATTCCAGATAGGCATTCAGAACTACTTCTGTGTCAGATGTGGAACGAAATTGATAGCCTTTTGTAATCAGACTATCCCGTAATTTATGATAACCGTAAATCTCTCCATTAAATACAAGACCAACCTGATCATCCTGGGAAAACATAGGCTGCATCCCCTGCTCCGAAAGATCCATGATCGCCAGTCTTGCAAATGCCAGCGTAAACTCCGGCATGTAGCTGACCCTGATGCCATCAGGGCCTCTGTGCTGCATGCACTCTATTCCTTCTTTGTAATTCCAATTCGGATTGTTTCCACCAAGTATTCCACACATATGCGTCACCTGTTTTCTATATTTGTAGCCTTTTATCCCAGTTTATACTGTTCGCCGCTAACATACATGTTCTATAACATACTGATAATATCGCAGCAATTTATTAACAACAATTTCAGGTTGCAGCCTGTCGACTCTCTTTCTGGCGTTCTTTCCCATTTGTATCTTTTCATACTCGCTCATTACGGCAGCAGCATTCATTGTCTCCAATAGACTTTCCGCATCGCCTGGTGTACATAATAATCCGTTTTTACCATTGTCTATTAATTGTTCATAACTCGTACCATCCGTTCCGATCACAACACGTTGAAAATACATCGCTTCTATGCATGCATTGGAAAAATTTTCAGCTATGGATGGGCATATGACAAAGTCGGCATGTTGCATAATCGGATATAATTCTTTATGAGGAAGCACATCAAAATGAAGAATTCTTTCTTTATACATGCCCGCCGACTGTTTCAGTATTTTTACAGCGCTTTTATCATAAATTAATCCATCACTACCACAGCAGACAAGATAATAGTCCGGATTCTGACGCAGAAAACGCTGTATACACTCTGCTATTACTAAAATACCTTTTCTAATATAAAGTACCCCAACAAAAAGCACATATTTTTTCCCCGACAGATTTTGAATATATGTAGTGTCATCACATATATGGCAGTCATTGCCAATCGGAGTTTCTATTACAGTAACAGCGCGATGTGCATCTTTCGCGAATGCTTCTGCAATGACTTTACTGGGGCCGAATAAAGCATTGCACCGACGTGCTCCCATCTGTTCACATAAAATTCGCACAGCAACATCCATTTTGCTGAGTCCATATCCCTTGCTGTGAGTTTTTGCGTAACTGGACAATCTTAATACAGCTGGCACCTTCCCATGATAGCAGGCGCCTATTCCCTCTGAGGACGGAAACTGTATGATATCCACATTTTTTTGCCGTAAAATCTCCATGATTTTTTCATTGATTTTTCTGCTTTGACACATGCGATCATATAATAAATTTATATTTCTGTTCCTGACTATCTTCACATGCTGATAACGCACAAAATAAATCTCAACCCCATTCTCTACGTAATGCATTTCTTTTTTTCCGAGCGCCACTATAATCGGTATATGGCCAAAATCTATCAACGTACCGGCTATTTTGAGTAAATACGCTTCCAGCCCCCCCTCCTCAGGGGTTCTTCCACGTTCGGTAAAATATGGCGTCACATATAAAATCGTCATAAAATTATACCCTTTCCTCAGCATATTCTTCCAATGTATGATATATCGAGTTTCCTATATTCTTACCGCTATAAGATTGAATCATAATATCGTTTTGCCCTATTATTCCGACAAAATTGCACAATGTTTCCAATTCATCCCTCTCGAAAATAGTTCGATTGTTTTGAAAACTCTCTGTTATAATATCACATAAATACGGAATATCCTCTTGTGATATTAACAGTTCTTTTCCGGACATCTGTTTACTGTTTATATCATAAATCAGCAGCATATTTCCTCTGCTTGGATGAAATAATACCCTATCATTTATTACAGTATAATGATCGCAAATTGGCCAACCACTAAATCTACTATTGACAAACCTGAAACCCTCCGGAAAAGGGATTGGATTCTCTATCGTCTTTTTCATCTTATTAAGTCTCAGAATTTCTCTCATACCGCTGTTTAACACAAGTATCTCATCTGCAAGGAAAACTAAATTTGAATATGGAACAGTAGAAGTACCTGTATTATCGTCCCATTCTGCATTTTCGTTCCTATAAATCTGCACAACGTTGTTTTTCAAATCCCACTCATATATATCCAGAGAGTTCCTCGGCAAAATCCAATAATGCTTTCCGTCAAAACATACCGAATAGATTTGCAGCCCTTCTGGCAACACCACCCGATACTGAATAATTTTTCCCGTCTCCAGATTAATTTCAACCAATCGGTTGCTGCCATCCAGGCTGAGCAGCGCACAATTATTCTGAGTCAAAAAAGTGTTGACACATATATCTTGTGATTTCGTAAACAAAAAACTTAGTGCCTGATCTTTTCTGATCTCCTGTTTCTGCAAATCATATACATAAATACCTTTGCTTAATTCCGCAGAAAATATATAGATTCGATTTTGCCATACTATCACGTCTGCTGTATGAAAATATCCATCTTCAAAATCCGGTATGTGGATTTCCTGCATTATTTGTGTCAACCTATTATATTGAATGATAACACTCGCATTATGCGGGAAAAAATAAAGTAACTCTTTATACATCACATTTATTCCAATGGAAACACCTATTGCATTCGCTGGCTCATTGAAAACCCTGCCTAAAAAATGGATAGATAAATCCCTCAGATCCAAATAGAATATCCCGTTAAAAGTCAAATTGACAAAATAGACTCTATTGTCAACATGACAGCTTTGACAAAATTTTATATATGTCCTGATCTTTTCCTTATAGAGCATCCTTACACGGAATCCTTTCTAAACACTCTGTTCAGAATAGTTAACATCTAACAAATACAAATTATTTTTCAGATAATTGTAACTAAGTCTAATAAAACACATTGTATATCCGGTATACCCGCTTGCTTTTCGTGACACCACATAACTGTGTTCTCTTTTCCACTTGTCCATAATCTCCCAGTATTTCTTATAATGTGTTTTTTCTTCTTCTGACTCTATCCATATATGTTCCAACCGATCATTTAATTCCGTCGCCGCATCTAATATTTCATCTTCCGTATTATCTTCTAATACAATGCCCTTTTTGACAAAATTGGATGTAAAAATGCCACATATATTCATGATATCTAACGTTTCATACAAGTTCAGATATCTTCTTTTCTTTTTCGAATAGAATTTTTTTGGGATATACATATCATATCCTGTATCCGGCCAGCTTTCCCAACCATAGCAAAGATTGATTCCATTTGTCATCAATACAGGCCTTCCCCAATAACCACAGACACCGATCAATCCCCCATCACATCCTATCAGAAACCTACATTTTGAAAACAAATAGAAATCCATAAATTCATCATAATGTTCATTTGCATAATCTATTATGGTGCTTTCGTTACATTCTTTAGTTTCATACTTTCCCAAACGAACAGAAGGTATATTCCGCTTGTAAAAAAACCTGCTGGTCTTTACAAATGTAGAAAGTTCACAATTTCGACATTTGCTTTCATATCCGTGGCGCTTGCTGAAATCTACCGTCTTAACATTGCTTTCCCTCGCATATACGCAGATAAACTCTCCGTCCACCCCCATTTTTCGAAGTTTATCCTCACCCTCAGAAATCTCCTCCTCCGAAAAGGGCAATAACGGTTTGTCCGGAAAAGTCTTAGTCCCCCCTAGTCTTGATGATATATATCTGTTAAACCCATCTGTATAAATCTGTTTTGTATGCAGGCAAATTACATAAGTCCAAAAATCAATATTAGAATCTTTTACAAAGTAGACTTTTTTTCCAAATAAGTCATATAATCTCCTATTATAAATTCCTCCTACATAACTCACATAAAAAGTTGGCAAAACCACCCTTAACGTCTCTCGATCTCCCTGCTCGCTATCATTAATCAGGTTAAACAATCTTGGCACCGTTTCTCCTATACTTACGAACTCTATTCCATAAAAACAGATTTGCTTATATTTTCTTCGCAGTCTCTGCCACTTTTTTTCATAGCCAATAATATCCCTCCAATTTATATGCTTATATTCTTTCAATATTTTTTTGTATCTGTTTAATTTTTTAAGTAAGAAATATCTGGAAGAATGAGATTCTAAATATCTGTCAATTTCTTTTACAATCTTATCCACAAACATGTACCACCTCTCCGTTATCTGTTTTTCTCACCAAGATTAAATACACACCTCACTATTCAAAAACAATAAATTCACAATTACTATATTTGTTCTCACATCTTCTTTTTATACCTTCTGCTATATATCGCGGAAATGGTAAGAAGATAACCGCATCATCCACCACCTCCTCAAGGCTGCGTATAGAATATCCGTTAACTCCTGTTTTCTTTTGCAGAATCTCTTCATCCTCCTCTATATAAAATATATCTTTCCCAATACACTCCACATCTCCTTTTGTTATAATTTCTGAAAGCCAGACTCCAGCAATAGAGGTGCCAAAGATTCCTATGTGCTCTTTTTTTACCAAATATTCCCGTACTGTATTTATGATACCATCCAAGTAATCCACTTTCTCTTCATATATTTTCTTATTCTTATGATATAAATCCGAACATAAATTCTGTTGAATCTTACTTCTTATACTGAAAATTCCTATTTCCTTTTTTTCATATTCATACTCAACATTCAATACCTCAAATCCAAATCTGCTAATCACATTTTTCATATGCTCCCTGGTAAAAAAGCAACTGTTCTCAATATCATACAAAAGCCATGGATGAACCTCATAATCCGTATCCATCACAAAGAATATCCCACGATCTGACAATATACTATGCACAGTTTCTAATATGTGAACCGGATTATTGGCCAGACACAGCACATGGTTGATTGAAATAAAGTCAAACTCCAATTTACTTTTCTTAAGTTCCTCCAAAGATGAAAAAAAATTTTTTACACCCTCTCTTTTTAGTACCGCCTCTCTAAATTGTTCTCCAATGTCCATTCCGTATAACTCCCATTCAGGACATATACGATGAAATTGAAATAAAGCTTCTCCGCCACCACATCCTATATCAATCATTTTCCCATCTCGAGGCAAACACACTGTCGAATTAACCCTTTCATACTCGACCTGTAGCTGGGGCCTATATTGCTGCTCCCCTTGTTCGGCAGCAGACCATGTTTTCATATGCATTACTTCATAATCCCTGAACACATCTTCCACTGCATTACTATGATCTGCGTTTTGTAAAAACTGTACCGTACCACAATCTTTACAAATCACCTTCCGGATTCTTTTGGTTCCTATATCAAACTTTTTTCTATCCCCTGTCACATAAACTTCCTGTTTTGCAGTTTTAAGCACTTCCAGATTTTCTGAATTACACAAAATGCATTTTTCTACCATCTTTTCTCCAACTCCAAAATATCTCCACACCTGCCAATATCTCAACTAGAAGCAACCGTTTTACGAGCCTCCTCGAATGTCTGCTAAGAAATAGCAAAAAACAATACTATTCAAAAACAACGAATTTACAATTACCATATTTACTCTCACATCTTCTTTTTATGTTTTCTGCAATATACCCTGGAAACGGCAGAAAAATAACTGCATTTTCTTTAATTTCTTCCAACCGATATATTGGATACGCATTTACACCTGTTTTTCGCCGAAGAATTTCTTCATCCTCCTCCACATAAAATATTTTCTTATTGGCACAATCCAACTCTCCTTTTGTAATGATTTCAGATAACCATACCCCAGCAATAGAAGTGCCAAAAATACCTATGCAACTATTGGCTTCAACATATTCATGTACTGTATCAATAACCCTGTTCAGATATACTACTTTCTGTTCATAAATTTCCTTATTCACTTGATAAGAATAAATACATTTCTTCTGTTTAATCTCTTTTTTTGAACAAAAGACAGCTATTTCCTTTTCTTCCCGTTCATAATCAATGTTTAATATTTCAAATCCAAAACCACTTAATACATTTTTAAGATAATCATTTGTAAAATAGGAACTATACTCTATATCATACAGCAACCATGGATGAACTTCGAAATCAGTATCCATCACAAAAAAAACTCCCTGATCTGTTAAAATATCATGCACTGTTTCCAGTATCTGTACCAGGTTGTCTGCCACACACAGCATATGATTCGCAGAAACAAAATCGAATTTCAATCCACTTTTCTTAATCTCGTTTAAAGAAGAAAAGAATTCCCCCCCCCCTCGACAATTTTACTTCTGAATTGTTCCCCTATATCCATCCCGTATAAATCCCACTCCGGACAAATTTGACGAAATTGAAGCAGTGCTTCTCCACCACCACATCCTATATCTATCATCCTTCCTGTTTCAGGCAATTTCATTGCTCTTCCAATTCGCTCATATTCAACTTGCAACTGAGGTTTATACTGCTTTTTATCCGCAAACCATGACTTTACATACATCACATCATAATCCGCAAACACCTCATTCACAGCTCTTTTATGATCTGGATTTTGTAGAAATTGCACCATTCCACAATCTTTACAGATAACTTTCTCAATTTTCCTGTTTCCTATATTGAAGCTTTTTCTATCTCCAGTCACATAGACTTCCTGTTTTACCTCCTTTAAAGTTTCAAGATTCTCTGAATTGCACAAAACACATCTGTTTACCATATTCTTTTCTTCTTTCTTACAATTTTGCCAAACCGGCAATCTGCTCTATTACGTAAGTCTGCTCATCCTCTGTCAATTTGTAAAAAATTGGAATACTGAGTATCTCTTCATACATTTTCTCCGCATTCTGGCACTTCACATCCCTGTATCCGTTCTTTTGGTAGTAAGGATGCTTATATACCGGCGGATAATGCACGTCAACACCAATCCCGGCCTCCTTCAATTTCTTATAAGCTTCCTTTCGTTTTCCATCTTTGACCAATATTGTATACAAATGCCAACTGCTGTTACCCTCCGGCGCCTGATATGGCAAAACAATATGTCCAAAATCTTTCATTTCCTCATTGTATCGTTTCGCGATCTCCCGACGTCTTTGTACAAATTTATCCAGCTTTTTCAACTGGCTGATTCCCAACGCACACATAACATCAGAAATTCTATAATTAAATCCAAGCCCCTGCATTTCATAGTGCCATGGTCCGTCTTCCTTATCTTCCCATAATTCAGGATCCTTCGTTATACAATATGCCCTAAACGACTTTAATTTCTTATATAATTCTACATTATTAGTTGTTACCATTCCACCTTCACATGTTGTTATATGCTTTACCGGATGAAAACTAAAAATCGTCATATCAGATATGGTGCCGATCTTTTTTCCATTATATTCTGCACCACTCGCATGTGCGGCGTCCTCAATCACGTACAGATTATGTTTCTTTGCGATTGCATTAATCTTATCCATGTCACAAGGCTGCCCGGCAAAATGAACCGGAATGATTGCTCTCGTCTTATTAGTGATATGTTTTTCTATTTCCTCTGGAGAAATATTATATGTTCCAGGATCAATATCCGCAAAAACCGGAGTCCCACCACAATAGAGTACGCAATTTGCCGATGCGACAAACGTATTCGGCGTTGTTATCACTTCGTCTCCCTGTTTAATATCAATCGCAAAACAACAAGCATGTAATGCCGCTGTTCCACTTGATAAAGCTACCGCATACTTCACTCCTATATACTTTGCAAACGCTTCCTCAAACTCTGCTATCCCAGGCCCAGTTGCAATATAATCTCTTGTTAATGCATTTCCTACCGCTTCAATATCATCTTGTTCTATACAGTGCCTCCCATAAGGTATAATCATCATTCCATCCCTCCTAATATCTCTATCAATTCTTCCATATACCGTTTAATCCCAGCCTGGTCATTCTCTTTTGGAGCCCATTCGGCAAATACAGTTGTCGTATGATCAAATTTTCCTGCCCTGATCTCGTATATGACCATCTGCTCTGAAATTGGTAGAACCATATGCCATAGTCCTTTCTGAATACGATAAATAAAATTATTTTGGGGAGATATTTTAAATGTCTCGCTGACATTCCCCCATTCGTCAAAAAGTATAAAATATCCTTCACCTTCAATGACCACCTGCGATTCCGCTGCATGCTCATGCTTATGCGGACGCGTATACCATTCATGTGGCAGCACAAAAAGCATTTCCTGCATTTCTGCATTTTCATTCTCATGAAAACAGTATCTATGCTTTCCAGAGTCATTCTGTCTTGCCTTATTCTTTAATTCTACTACAGCATTGCTATCCATTTTTATTAGTTCTTGTCTGATAAACTGAACTTCCTCACCCAACTTCTTTCTACCTCCACAATTTATTAATAGAATATATCAAAATGCTACTTTTCAAAAAAGATAAAGCTGTAATCTCCAGTATAACCCCACTCATGATATAACCATTCCCATTCATCTACAGAATAGTAGCTCGCACAGGTAAGTTGCCAGTACAACATATTCACTTCTTCTCTATCATTCCGAAAAGACTCAACCACAATATAACTGCTACCCCTGCTCACTCGCTCTATCTCCTGCAATGCCTTTTTCAAGTCATATACCTTCAGATTATGAAGCGTTGTCAGGGAGATCACAAGGTCGAATTCCTTATCGGGAAACGGAAGGCTCTGCGCCTGGCCAAGCTGCAACATATCACGTATTTCTTCTTTTGCATGTTCCAGTGCATACTGTGATATGTCAACACCTCTGACGATCAACCCTGGCACAACCTGTGTCAACTCATACAACAGATGTGCCATGCCGCATCCTACATCGAGCACTTTCATTCCCGCTTTTAATTCATAGTGAACAGCCAGCTTCTGCGCAACGCTTCTCCATCTGCCATCATAGCAATAACCTCCATAGCCATATTTTCTGTCACCATCCCAATATTCAAAGCCATATTTCTTCGCTACCTCTGCACATTCAGCTTTATCCGCACTTGTCACCCGTCCTAAATAGTCCCTCTTAGTTGCTCTGTGAAGTTCTGAAACAAAATCTATATATGCCATATGTCTCCCTTCTTAAAGCATTGCTCTCACTTCGGCACAAATCCGCTTTATGCCAATTCCATTCATTTCTTTTACCTGCGCATGAGTCCCATAACCTGTCGAAAATTCTTTCAAGCCCAACCGTTTGAAGCTTACTGCCTGTCCAAACTCTGCAATCACCTCTGACACAGCACTGCCAAGCCCACCAATGACTGCATGATCTTCTATCGTCACAATCTTACCAGTTTCTTTCACTGCTTTGTGTATGATATCATAATCTATTGGCTTAATCGTATGCATATTGATCACTCTGACTCGAATACCCTCTTTCTGCAACTGCTCCGCCACATCCAAAATATCTTTCAATATACTACCTGTCCCTATCAGGGTAACATCACTACCATCTCTGACTGTTATTCCTCTGCCAATCTCAAACTTATAGTCGTCTTTATATATTTCAGGTTCTTTATTGGTTCCCAGTCTAAGATAGACAGGTCCTTCATATTTATACGCTGCAAATGTCGCTTTCCGTACTTCGGCCGGACTGGCTGGACACAAAATGACCAAGCCTGGTAAAGACCTTAATCCTCCCAAATCCTCCGTAGAGTGATGCGTTGGCCCTAATGCGCTGTATACTTCCCCCGCTCCAGTTCCTACAATCTTAACATTCTGCTTCTGCAGACAAATATCATTTCTGATAAACTCATAAGAACGATAAGCAAGAAATGCACCAATTGTATACGCAAAAGGAATTTTTCCGCAGCTTGCCATCCCTGCTGCCATGCCCAACATATTCGCCTCTGATATACCCAGATTTAAATACTGTGACGCCAGATCATTTCGATATTGATCATATACAATAGCTCCATTATCCGATATCAAAGCGTATACTCTTTTGTCATTATATGCAAGCTCATATAGTGCGTTTAAATATGCCGTTCTCATTTTAATGCAATCCCTCTTTATGCAATCCCTCTTTTATTTTACATTTTGATACATCACTTAATTTTTCTTTGAAAGAAGAGTGTCGAGTCCCCACCGTTCTATCGTCAACATAACCGTCTTAAGTACTTCATTTGCAATCATTTCATGCCCTTTATCGGTATAATGACATACATCAAAATACATATCATCCTGATGTTCAAATAGCCGCAAAAGGTTAATGTAACCTTTACCATGATCTGCATTTTGTGAAAAATCTGCCGCTCCCAGAAGGTGTGCTTCTGCTTCATACAAACCCTTCTCACGCAGACTCATATCCTGCATTGTAATATTCATTGGCTGTAAAAACCCCAAAAACTCCGCCCCGAAAAATTCTGCTATCAATTTCAGCAATCTAACATTTCTATTCCAAAAAGAAAATAGCGATTCATCACTACATAACCCCATGCAATGTATTTCTCTGGACGCCAGCTTTTTTACCCAACCAATTATTCTTTCTTCATTAAATTGGTTGCCGCTTTCTTTATAATGAAGATTATTTACTCCACTCATGCTGATCACTATATGCGGCCGTAAAATATATCCATCTCTTAACAGACGCAACATTTCATCAACAATATCATCACTTGGAAAGGCTCCATTATAAATTGTTGTGCAAATATTCTGCTCTTTCAATTTATAATACAATTTACTAACCCAATTTTCTGGATGAAATTGCTCTGAGGAAGTCGATCCGCCTAATATCACGATCCTTATACGCCCCTCCCCTTCCATACCATATACCTTCCAGCCACTTTTCTCATATATCCGGCTGGCACCAGTCAATGGGTCATGATATTGCGGCCATTTATTTAATAACCATTCTTTTGAATTATTGCCATGTATCTTAAGCGAAGTATAGTTGGAATCCTCTAAGGTAAATCCTGCTAATTCTACATTGTCCCTGCTCCTTATATAAGAAACGGGATTCTCCTCAAAATCCTCTGTGCTGATAATGATCAACTTATCATCTATACCATCGTACGCCACTTCATAGATATTGTTTATGCCATTCTCTATATCTTCTGTATCATTAACATATCCTTCAACCTCTATGTCATACAGCCGGAGTACATCTTCAATTAAACCCGCTGTCACATTTTTCTCGCTATATAAATACACTTTTTTATTCTTTTTAATTGCCAGGTCAATATTCTGTATGAAGTTTACGCAATCATCTCCTCTGATGAACAATTCTGTTTTTTCATAAAGAGTCCCTTTAAAGTCAGCCAGTGTTTGTAAAATTTCCCGCCTATACTGTTTTTTTCTTACAGATATAAGAATCGCATGATCACTGTAACTTTCTAATTCATTGGCTTCTATAACCTTCTTTCCTCGAAAACACAACTCCCTATCTTTTTGGGTGACACAATACAGTTCTACTCTTATTCCCTTTTCTTCCAGAAAATCGCTTAATCTTTCAGCACCGTATCCTGTGCCATATACGATAATCTTCTCTCCATATAAATTGGCATTTAATTCCAACGCGTCTGACCAGTATATAACATTAGCATCCGGAAGTACATCTGCAGATATCCTGTCAGATACGAAGAGTACTGCATTTTCATTATTTTGAATCTGCTCTAAAGTTACCACAGGACAGTTAATATACAACTCCCCTGCATACTTTTCCTGTGCACAAACAAATCCCTGTACAACAATCCGCCTGAACGCCATCTCAATAAACATCGCTATGGAATCCCTGTTTACATTCCAAATATATATTTCTTTATTTTGATACTGTTTCTTTAGCGTATATAATGCGCAAACCATTCTGTTTCCCCCACGACACCAATGCTAAAATACATATATAAATTCCGGCAGTTTCATTTGATCATCGCTTTGCTGCGTCTGCTCATTATTCGGCTCTGTCATTTCAATTGTATCTCTATAACGATCCTGACATATAGCATATACTATCTTTTGCAGTATATCCAATTGTCCGGATAATCCACTGTATTCTTCCAGAGCCGTTCGCAATTCTGCCATAGTTTTAACTGCATACTCCATCATATACGTATCTTCTGAATCTCTGTCAACATAATAAGATGTCTCATCTTTACTTATTCCAGAGAAAATATTCTTATCCTCATTTTTCTCTGCCCATACGGAAATCTCTTCCATTAATCTCTCGTCAGTCAAGTTCATAGCGCTCTCTCCAATCTTCATCGTGTTCTAGCCCGGGTTGTTCTTCCTTATATAAAATATAATTTCCCAGCACCAGAACATCCATTTCCGTCCGCATGAAACATAAATACGCATCCTCGGGAGTACACACGATTGGTTCGCCTCTTACATTAAAAGAGGTATTGATTATCACTCCACATCCTGTCAACTCCTGAAATGCTTTGATAATTCTATAATAAACTGGATTGTCCCTCTCTCTTACAGTCTGAATCCTCGCTGAATAGTCTACATGTGTCACTGCCGGAATATCCGAGCGAATTTTATTGACTACCGAAAGCAGATTTTCATCTGACAATTTAATTTCTTTTTCCAACTGGAATTCTTTTCTTCTGTTATGCTGAACATCTGCGCAGAACAGCATGTATGGCGTTCTGTCTTCTATTTCAAAATATTCCCCAACACTTTCTTCTAAAACAGACGGGGCAAAAGGGCGGAATGATTCCCGATATTTAATTTTCAAATTAAGCTTTGCCTGCATTTCAGGCGACCGTGGATCTCCTATTATGCTTCGATTGCCAAGCGCTCTTGGCCCATACTCCATCCTTCCTTGAAAAAGCCCAATGATTTTTTGCTGTTCAAGCAATTCTGCCACCTGAAAATACCCCCCCCCACTCAAAAAATGGTATGGATATCCCCTGCTCATCAAATATTCCTTAATAAAGCTATCCGTAAACTCTGGTCCAAGATAAGATCCTTTCTGTCCGTCATTTATTCCATCAACAGTTCGTGAATTACCATAATATTGATAATAGCAAAACAATGCTGCCCCCAGAGCACCTCCTGCATCTCCTGCGGCCGGTTGTATCCATATATTATCAAATATCTTTTCACGGTATAAAACTCCATTTGCGACACAATTTAGTGCTACACCACCAGCCAGTACCAAGTTGTCCACTGTATCGCCCAGCAAGCTTTTCACATGTCTTGCCATAAGCACAACTACTTCTTCAATCACTTTCTGGACAGATGCCGCCATGTCCATTTCTCTTTTTGTAATTTTAGATTCCGGCAAGCGCCTGTCACCACCAAAAAGAGCCGCAAATCTCTCATTAGTCATGGCCCTTCCATTTTGAAAATCAAAATATTTCAAATTCAACCGATATGATCCATCCTGCTTTATATCAATCAATTCATTCTTAATCAACTCATAGTAAACAGCCTCTCCATATGGTGCCAGTCCCATTAACTTATAATCACCAAAATTTACTTTAAAACCGCAAAAGTATGTAAATGCACTGTATAACAATCCTAACGAATGCGGGTACTCAATCTGCTGTAAAATTTTGATATGATTACTTTCCCCATACCCAATCGATGTTGTCGCATATTCACCCACACCGTCAACTGTAATAATCGCCGCTTTATGATAAGGCGAAGGAAAGAAAGCAGATGCTGCATGAGAAATGTGATGTTCTGTAACATATAGTTTGTTCTTTGTGCCTAATCTCCCCAGGCAATCCGACAATATATGATGAACCCACATTTTGGAAGTAGTAAGTGGTTTGAAAGACAACTTCAATAAATCCTCGCTGTCTTTTCCTGAATAACGCAAATTTTGTATATACCTTCCCATCGTAAATAAGGGATTATCATAATAGACCACTGCACTTAGTTCATCAGCCTGTATGTTTCCTTCTTTCAGACAATATGCAATTGCTTTTTTCGGAATGGAAAAATCATGTTTTTTTCTTGTAAATCGCTCCTCCTGCGCAGCCGCAATAATCTCTCCATCTTTGACCAGTGCGGCAGCTGAATCATGATATAATGCCGATACCCCCAATATATACATAATCGAATCCCTCGTTCTTTCTGTTTTAAGCCCTACTCATCTAATCTTCCCTTATTCATTTCAATTCAGATTCTTTTATGATCAATTCTGACATCAACACCCGCAGCTCCTCTTCATCCGGCATCCTGTAATGCCAAATCGGCACGTTCTCCATAAAAGATACACCTTTACCCTTAACCGTATGCGCTATCACTAACGTAGGAACATTTTCACATCTTATAAGCGATGCCTGCCTGATCTCAGCATGATTGTGGCCATCAATCTCCACCACATTCCACCCAAACGCTTTCCACTTATCCGCAAATGGTTTCATACGAACAATCGTCTCCAACTCATCCATTGCCTGCATCTTATTATGATCAACGATCACTGTCAGATTATCCAATCCCAGAGTTGGCGCAGATAATGCCCCTTCCCAAATGGATCCTTCCTGACATTCCCCATCCCCTAATATAACATAAGTATGACTCTTCCTGCCGTCAACTTTATTTGCGTATGCTATGCCAATACCAAACGACAAGCCATGCCCCAAAGCCCCCGTTGATGCCTCTACGCCCGGCACTTCTCCGATCTTAGGATGCCCGCCAAGCCTGCTCCCTGGCTGGCAGAACGTCTTTAACTCCCCTACATCAAAATACCCTGCCAGAGCCAGCGCCGCATATAAAGCGACCCCTGCATGACCCTTGCTTAAAATCAGCTTATCCCGCTCTTCCCAGTCCGGCTGTTCTGGTCTATATCTTAGAACTTCTCCGAAATACAGCGTTCCCAGTATATCCGTAACAGAAAATGCCGCCCCCATATGAGCACCACCAGCTGCATATGCCTGAAGGAATACCTGCTTCCTGATCTCCTTACATCTCTTTTCAACAATTCCGATATTCATGTCCTTCTTCTTCCTTTAAACAAAATTAACATGATTCAGATCCATATCCAGATAAGAATTGATCAATACATTTCTCGAATCATAAACACAGTGCTGTTTACAAACCTTCAACGCATCGAATTCTTTGAATTTCCTGGTAACCTCTTCTGAGTTCCATCCCTCTTCAAAAGACTGATCTTTCAAATCACATACACATCCATCCGAAAGATATGCCTTATCATGGCAATAATAAACTTTACTGTTTGCCGCTATAATACACACAAATTCTTTGATCGGACATCTTGAATAAGTACGTTTAAATACCTCATAGTTATCAAAATCGCCTGTATACAAATCAATTATTTTAAAGGTATCATCGTTCAGCCTGCTCCCCAAATCATCAAGTTTCTTTATCACTTCATCTTTAAAATCTTTATGGTATTCCTCTGTCTCATTACTGAACAGCGGTGCAAACTTTACATGGTTGGCTCCCAGTGTTTTCATGGTAACTGCCACCTGCTCTATTTCTTTATAATTTTCCCTGCCGATCACAAAATTTACGCCCAGTTCACACTCTTTATTCTTTATTTTTGCAAACTCCTCAATATTTTTCAGAAGATCAGGCAACGCATTTTTCCCTATTCCTCTGATCTCGGCATAATTAACCGCATCGATGGAATCTATGGATATCCTCACCCATTTGGCCCTGGCAAGCAGCTCTGCATTCCTGCCTTTCAACATACTGCCGTTTGTTATGATAGAAAGGTCTATGCCTGCGTCCAGTACTTTCTCCATCGTTTCTGCAATAAAAGGATAGATCAGTGGTTCTCCTCCGCCGCTGAATGTCACTGCCTTTACACCCATTTTCTGCATATCAGCTATGATTTCCAACATCTTATCACGAGGAATCATATCATTTGGTCCATACTCGTTCAAGGTAAGATATGGATTTTTATAATGACAGTAATAACAATTGTGATTACATATATTTGTCGGTTTGATTCTGATATAAAGAGGATTACAACGCTCCCCTGCCTCCAATCTTCCCAACAATTCCTTATGATGAAAAATCTTCAACTGGCTATACGGTGTAACATTTCTATTCATTTCTATAACCATGCCTTTCTCTTAATCTGCAAATCCGCGACCACACTTGTACTCACCGAAAGTTTATATAAAATTCACATGTTCTCCCGGATTCTTCAATGCATCTAAATATTGATTCATTTCATCCAGTCTGCATATCTCTCTGCAGTTTTTCTCCAGATCCATATTCATAAAATAATCTGTGATTCCTTTCCGGTGCTCGCCTTCCCAGATCTGGCAGAAACTTTCTTCATATAGATTTCCGTATTTCAACTCATCTTTACCCATAAATACAATACATGGCCACAGATTACCTTTGGCATCTATATAGACCATAAAAGGAAGCGCCCAGCAGTGTTTATAGCTCCTTTTGCACTCCAGCTTCTTCATTGCATGAGCTCTGAAAAATACATTAAACTCATCCGTTCTTAACTCATTGACTTCACTCTCCAACTCCAGCATTTCCTTATAATCAACCTGCAGAATGTGTTGGCTTTGGGGATGCTGGGAAAACGGCTTAATCGTAAAATAATCAACCCCGATCGCTCTTAATCTTTTTCCCATTTCTACGATCTCATCTTTATTGTCCGGCAGAAGAAGAAGCTGCACACCAAGCGTCGTCTTGAGATTTTGATCCCGCTTCACCTTTACTGCCTCCTGCATATTATGCAGAACCCTCTCTAAATCTCCCGGTTTTCCCTGCTGAATCTTATCATAGGTGTCATTATGAATCCCAGCGACGCTGAACCTGATCCATGTCATTGACCGCAGACATTCTCTTGAAGCTTCCGCAGTAAGCAGGACACCATTTGTCGATACTGCCGCATCAATCCCCAATGCCTTTGTATAATTGATGATATCAAACGCTTCTTTATGTAAGAGCGGCTCTCCTTCCCCTGCATAAACAATACTCTTCAATCCTTTTGCTGCCAACTCTTTCAAATTTGTCTTCAGCATTTTGGCGTCAATTTTCTCTGGTCTGTAGCCTGTATAGTCAACTGCACAAAATATACATCTGTGGTTACATGCATTCGTCAAACCGATTTCCAATTCAATCGGATAGATATTTTCTCCTCTCATCCATCTGGCGACTACATCCGGATGATAGATCAACTTATGGGAATCCATTCTTATATTCTCTGCCATTGCTTTTTCCTCGTTGCCTATACATTTAATAAAGTACTTGCAAATTTAAGTGCATTTACTTTCTCAACAGCTTCTTTGTTGCCAACAATATTAGCCCCCAATGCGCCGCCTACATTTCCCATAAAGGTTCCCACTTCCACAGGTGCCCCTGCCGCTGTAAATATCCCGGCCAATGAGAAAAAAGCGTCTCCTGCACCCACCGTGTCCTTTACTGTCAATGTAAAAGCCGGGCACTCATGCACGCTTCCGTCATCCACACCGTAGGCGCCCTTTGAGCCCCTTGTCAGCCATCCGTTTCCACTCAAATGCCGGCTAAGCTTCTCCAGCTTCTCTCGTTCGTCTGTTCCATACACAGGATAGGCCAGATTCATTTCCTGCTGATCCAATGTAAACACATCCGCTCTTGTATATTTTGTAATAATATTCATACCTTTGTTAGATGAATTTGTCTGGCAATTAAGTGCCAAATATTTCGCTTTTTCCTGTACCAGCCTCATGACCTCTTCATCCACAAGCCCATGCCCAAAATCACACAAAAAGACCACATCATAATTTGAAATCACTTCTTCAAGTTTCTCTACAAATTTATTTCTGATCTCTTTTTCAAATCCCGGTTTTGCAGGAATATTATGGATCGCAAATATCTTTCTGTATTCTTCCCGCTTTGCATTTCTCGTCAAATATCTTCTCTTAATGATCGTCGGAATCTCATCGCTGTACACCAGCTTCAAATTTACCCTGTCAGCCAATTCATCAAACATTCTAAGCCGAATATCCTCTTCTTTGCCTATAATGGAAGCCAGGGTTACGCTTTCCGCAAACGTGGATAAATGTCTCGCTATTGCCACCGCGCCGCCCAGATAATCCTCCGAATGATCCAGCCTCGCGGAATATCCCATATCCTTACTCATCATACCCTGCACATCACAATATGTATACTGGTCGATTATGGTATCGCCTATGACCAATACCTTCAATTTACTTATCTTCTCAGCATAGGCTTTGATATCTTTCATGGAATATCTGCTTCTCAATTCTTCCATATACTCTCTTACATCCTCAGGAAGCCCGGACAATGCTGTGTTGATCAGTTTCGTTGAACTGAACACCTGCCCTGACGTAAAATACACTTTTCCTCCGTGCTTCTCTACAATTTCCTGTTCTTCCGTAATCTTACCGGTAATATCTTCCTTTGCCTTTTTATATTCTTCTCCCTTCACGTACAGATCCGGTTCCACTGTTTCAACAATATCATCGACTGTATAGCCTTCCGAAAGCATGACATAATCAATATACTCTATGGCCTCCAGAAATTTCATGCGCATTTCATCATTAAAATACGGTCTTCCCGGACCTTTTCGCACAAACTTCTCAGATGTAATAGACACTACCAGTACATCGCCCAGCTGTTTCGCCTGCTCAAAATGAATAATATGGCCCGGGTGAATCAGATCAAACACGCCGTGGCATAAAACCACCTTTTTCTTCTGAGCCTTCAGCAGGTCTTTGATCTTCTCTCCATACTCCTGCTTCGATATAATTTTACCCATTCAACTATGACCTTTTACTTTCCAAGATATTTAAACCAATCCTCCGTAGCCACCCCAATACTGTCTGGTGTCCACACCGGCGCTGCTCTCCAGTAATCAATATGATCAAGCACCTTCTGCACGCCCTCTTCGAAGCTGACTTTTGCCTTCCAGCCCAGCCGTTCCTCTATCTTCGACGTATCCGCAAATGTGCAGTCTGGTTCGCCCGGCCTCTTGGGAATATACGTGATCTCGCCACCCAGCAGCTCGCACAGCCGATTCACAGAGTAAGTTCCGCCGCTTCCCACATTAAAGGTATCCTGCACCACGTCAGACACAGCCGCCGTATAGAATGCATCCGCGATATCCGTCACATAGGTAAAGTCTCTCGTCTGCTGTCCATCTCCCACAACCGTAAACGGCTTCCCGGCCAGTTTCTGCGCCAGGAACACACCAAACACCGCGCCATAGGTTCCGGAAGTCCGCGATCTTGTTCCATATACATTAAACAGGCGCAGCGTCACCACCGGCAGTCCATAAACCTGTCCCCAGTGTAGTACCGTCTCTTCCCCCAGTCTCTTCGTCAATGCATAAGGATACTGAGGCCTGATTTCCGCGGACTCCTTTGTCGGATATTCATCCGGGATACCATAGCATGAAGAAGAGGCCGCATATACTAATTTCTTAATATTGGCAGCCTTCGCACATTCAACTATGTTATAAGTTCCCAGCACATTGGAAGAATAGTAATCCCACGGCCTTTGAATCGACGGCACGATATCAGCCAACGCCGCAAAATGAAAAATATAATCCACATCTTTAAAAACCGGTTCTATTTCTTCCCTGTTTCGAATATCCATATGATAAACTGTCAGATTTGGATTCTCTTTCTGGTGTTCCAGATTTTCGGGCCGTCCCGTCGTCCAGTTATCGATCACCCTCACCGTATGTCCCTCAGCAAGCAGCCTGTCTACCATATGGGATCCGATAAATCCACATCCACCTGTCACTAATGAGATCATCTCTGTTCCTCCAACTACATATTTTATCAAAAACAAAAAACCTGTCATTGCATACTGTGAGCACTAACAGGTTATCTTTCTTCCTATTTCTGCATCCATGCAAATTTATCATTCATCCTGAACCACTACGGTATTTATATCGGCAAAAACTTGCCATTCTTTAGCCGTACACCTTATGTCACAATATTTCCAATAGATCTCTCAAATCCGTAAAAATATGCCCCGGTACAACATCCGCTTCCAAACGTCCCGTACCATACCCTGACTCCAGCAAAACCGTCCTGATCCCCAAATTCTGACCAGCCAGAATATCCCCTGCCCGGTCCCCCACCATATAAGATTTCGCCAGATCAATCGCAAAGTCCCTGCATGCCGCTTGGAACATACCTGTTTTCGGCTTACGGCAGTCACATTCCATTTTATATTTTTCCACCGTTCCTGCGGGGTGATGCGGACAATAATAAACCGCGTCTACTTTCGTCTCCCGTATCAAGTACGCATTCATTCTCCGAAGATCTTCCTCACTGAAAAGCCCTCTTGCCACACCACTCTGGTTTGTGACAACAATCGCGTAATAACCCTTTTCCTGTATTTTTCTGATGCACTCTGCCGCATAAGGGAATATACATAGCTTCTCTACAGAATCAATGTAACTCTTCTCTTCTGTCAAGACACCGTCTCTATCCAGAAAAACCGCCGGTTTTCGCTCTCCGGATGCCATAATTTCATTTATTTTCACACCGCCCGTCAAAACCTTATACCATCCCTGTCCATGATCAAGTCCACCACCTGTTGCAACATCAGATTATGAATGGACTCCACAATACCATATTTTCTACAGGGTACATACACGTTCACGTCTCCAAGCTGTTTTGCCTTATTATTCGCTTCAAACCCTGTAAAAGTAATGACATCCGCACCCTTCATCCTGGCAGTCTCGATCGCATTAATAATATTTGCAGAATTCCCGGAACTGCTGATCGCCACCAGCAGATCTCCTTCTCTGACCAGGAACTCCATCGGCCGTGAAAAGATATATTCATATCCATAATCATTGCCCATACAGGTTGTAACTGCATTATCATACAAACTATACGTATTCATGCCGCCGTTCTTCATATAATCAGCCGTCATATGACTGGCAATCGCAGAACTGCCGCCGTTTCCGATAAAAAAGAGTTGGGATTTTCTCTCTTTATGCACGGTAAAGGTATCTACCAGAAACCTGATGCCCTCACTGTAACCGGAACATCTTTCCTCAACCCCACGCCAGATTTCCGTGCCATCCAATCGTTCTATCAATTCATTAACATACTTATTGTCCATTATTTATCTGCTCTTTCACATTTTTGAAAGCTTAATGTTACCGGCACCCTCCTTTTCCTATAGCACGTGTGCAAAAACCATCAAGAACACAGAGAAATCATTTCACCCAATCTTCCCTCTCCACCTTATACAGTGCCTTAAAAATCTCCACGTCCTCCATCGTCGTGATCTTAATATTCTTGGAAGATCCCTTCGAAAAATAAAGTGTCGCCCCCAGATCCAGCATCAGTGTATTGGTATAGACCGCATTCGTAATTCCCTTCCGCAGCGCTTCCTCATGGGCCTTCATAACCTGTCCGTATCGATAAGCCTGCGGCGTCTGTACCCGCATAATGTCTTTCCTGCTGATTCCCTCATTCCCCTTAATGCCGTCCTGCGTGCGGATGATCGTCTCCTGACACCGCAATGCTGCAAGCCCTGAACCATACTGTCTGCATTTCACAATGCAGTCCGATATGATATCTGCAGATACCATTGGCCGTATCGCATCGTGAATGAGGACAATATCATCCTCTTTACAGATATCCTGCAGTTCACGCAGCGCATTCCGTGCCGAGGCCTGCCCGTTCTCTCCGCCTTTCACGATTCTTTGCAGCTTCGTGATTCCGGCATCCCGCGCATAGACACGTAGAATCTCATGCCATCCATCGAGACAGGACACAATGATCCCATTGATATCCGGATGCTTTTGGAATGCCTCCAACGTATAAAGAATGATTGGTTTTTCATATACATTTAAGAACTGTTTCGGCACATCCTGTTCTGTCCTGACGCCGCTTCCGCCTGCCAATAATAACGCTATATTCATTACTACACCTCTAACCAATGACCAGACACCATGCTAAAATATGCACCAAACAATAAAAACACCTAAAAATCAACAAGAGGTTTTCATGTAAACCTCTCGTCTTCTGAATTTCCAAAACTTTATCCGTTTTCAGTCATCATCTTTACAATATTAAATGGCGGTAAAACAACACACTTCTCTATTCATATTCTTTTCCCCACAGCTGCTAAATCTTTCAGATAAACCAATACGTCCCCTATTGCATCTCTATATCAGGCCGCAAACGGGAAGCCCTTATTATCTTGAAATTTTATATTGGTTTTTGAGCCGTCTTTCTCAATTTCAACTTTTGCCCTGCTGATTTCTTTACTGTAATCGCCATCATGAAAATCATAGTTCATACGAATTTTCATATCTTTGATCACGTTATCACAAATCTGCTGTATCATTGTTTCAAATTGATCTGAAAGACTTCTGGTCAGTTCCTCAATACATTCTATGCACACCTGTACCGCTTCGTTCTCCCAGCCACTCTCGCCGTAGAGGTTTGCATCAATTTCTTCCATATATACTTCCAGCTCTCTGGTTACAATTTTCAAGTAAGCGCCTTCATACGGCAGTAATTCGAGTGGAATTTCCTCAATGCTTTTTTCGCAAACCGTATCCTTATCCAACTCTTCTCCAGCCATAATATCCCAATACTTATCCGATTGTAAAACCAACTCTCTCATGGTAATTTTACCATGCAACATCTTAGATAATCCATTCAACGATATCCTCGACAAGATATATCTCTCTTCATTCAGATCAATATTCAACGCAATAAAGTAACTACTCTTATTCTTACATACAAAAAAACAGGTGTCTCATCAAATTCCACCAACACTTTATCCAGAAACAGTTCCCTTCCATCAATTATAAAAAACGCTTGTTCCATCACCCTGTCACCTCTCACAAATTGAGAATCCCCAATTTTTAATATCGTTAGCTATAATTGTATCACAATCTGTCAATCACTATATATAGTGCATCAAAACAAAACCTCCACAATGTACTGGCTTCCTGCCATTATCAATCCGCTCTTTTCCAACATTGTACTTCTAATAAATTTCCTCTTTGACCGGCTCCCTGCGCATTCGGTACAGGGCTTTAAACATCTCCACATCTTCCACTGTATTGATCTTCAGATTCAAATCAGATCCTTTCGAAAAAAAGACCGGTTCTCCCAGTTTGGAAGCCACGCTGTTGGTGTCCACTTCCCCCGTGATACCGGCTTCTACCGCTCTCTGGTGTATCGCAAGCAGCCGGCTCATATGATATGCCTGCGGTGTCTGAATGCGGACGATCGAATACCGTGAAATACTTTCTGTCCCACTCACACCATCATTGGTTCTCATGATCGTATCCATTGTCCGGACAGCCGCAACACCCATTCCGTGCAGACGGCATACCCTGATACTGTCTGTTATGATATCTTCCGTGACAAATGGTCTTATGGAATCATGCAGCACGATCACATCATCTTCCCTGCAGACATCCTTGAGAGCCAGAATGCCGCTTCTTGCCGAAGCCTGACCGTCGTTGCCTCCTGTTACCACCCATTTCAGCTTATCAATATTGAATTGTTTAGCATAGGCTTTGACCATCTCCTGCCATCCGTCCAGGCAGGCAACCATGATCGCATCAATATCCTTATGCTTCTGAAACGCTTCCAGCGTATACACAATGACCGGTCTGTTAAAAACATTCACAAACTGTTTCGGCACACTCATTTGAAATCTGTAATCCGTGCCTCCCGCCAAGATCAACGCAACATTCATAGTCTGTTTTCTTCTCCCTTTCATCTTTTACTTTTCAGCCGGAACGCCGCCGATCCTGTATACCATCCCACAGCCGATCGCTTTCACAAAACCTCCACGTTCTGTATCATCACCGGCTTACCGGTCTCCTGGTACACCTGCACCACACTGCTCTTGTCTCCATAATAGGCATCGCTCAGCACCACGGCACGATCCAGTTCTGCCGTATCATCATAAATTCCCCACCCCGCATTCCTGTATTCCTGTACAAGTTTTTCATACGCCTCCCGCATTCGTGGCTTCATAGATTTTATGGTATTTTCCAGTAAAGGATGCGGCCTCCATAAAAGCGCCACCTCATCTTTCTGTTCTCGAAATGTCTGGAAAACGGACTTCATCTTTTCCAGCATTTTCTCTTCATTCTGCAGCATTGCCCCGATACTTGTATTATAAAAAATAATCTTCTTCCAGGTGCCATCCGGTTTCTCTATGATCTTCCGCCATTCTGCCGGCATCTCCAGGTCGTCTTTCCTGGTACTGTGTACTTTATCCAGTTTTGGAGACCCCAACCCCAGTATTTTCTCTTCCAGCTTCTTCCTGTCCGTATGTTCTCCCGTCAGTCCTATTTCCTTTGCTGCCTTAATATACTCATTGATATAAATCTGGCGCATCTTCTCAGACTGTACGATCACCTTATCCGCCCAGATCGTCCCCGGCAGGAAGCAGAAATGTTTTATGCTGTCGACGGCCGGCTGGTTATCCGGTTCAATCTCATCCAAAATAAAATATGGAATGTAGACCAGACAGTCCGTATGCTTTTTCAGACTGCTGCAAAAGTACTGTTCCGGTACACAGGTCACAACATTACACCGGTCGTAAGGATTATGGATATAAATGGCATCCGGTCGTCTTTCTTCCAGATTATAATCCTCATAATAAGTAATTTCAATATCTGCCGGATACTCATTCCCTTCATAATGCAGCTCGCCCAGACTGTCATCCGGTAATTTGTCATAATAGGGGATCGGTACCACATAGGCATCACAGCTTTCATCCTCCCTCGCTGCCAGATAAACGCTCTCCAGAGAATCCCACATACTTGCCTTATAAGGCAGAAAGACCACTTCCTTTCTGACCGGCATGTGGTTGACCGCATTTTCCGCCTTAATCAATATCTCTTCCAGACATTTATACGCCTTGTGCGGCGAAATCTCTTTTATTTGTACATTGACCTGATAAAGCCGTTCGCAGTACTGTTCCAAATGAATGACTGCTTCAGTTCCTTCGCCCTCCAGCTGTTCGATCAGTTCCCCGATCTGGATAGCCGCATCCTGACAATCGGTAAGAAGGCCCTGCACCGCCAAATATGCTTTTTTTGAAAGCCGATCCCGACAATGCTGGTGAATCATATGCAAACTCTCTATAACTTCCAATATTTGCTGCTTATGAAATTTACGCATATAAAGTTTCCTCCCGCATTCCTGTTCCTCCAACCGCTTCTTTCTGCGGCATTTTTCTTTTTTCTCTGCAGAAGCTCCCGTATTTCACCCGATCAGCACCGTCTTCCCCTCAAACGCAAACCCATACTTCCGTATCCTGTCCTCCGGTATCCCTTTCGCGATAAGCCCTGCCGCATACTGCTTCTCCTCAATCTGGGCAAGCGCCGCATCCACCGTCTCCTGCAGACTTCTCTCGTCATCGGGATCGTGCACTTTGAATTCCATGATAACGGCATGATCCTTCTTATCATACGGCTCCAGCATCACATCATATCTGCCGAAACCGCTCTCCCTGTTTGATGTGATCTCGTATCGCTCCGCCAGATCCACCATCAGCCCCAGCACAAATCCGTGATAGAACCGCTCTGGTTCCGTCGCCTCCGATGGTCTCTTTCCGGTGTCGAAGCAGCTGAACGTTGCCAGCGCCACTCTGTTCATATACGTGTTCATCGCCTTCTTATTGTCCTGCAGCAGCGCTTTGATAAAGATATTGTAATCCGGCGTATAGTCCCGGAACCAATCGTCAATCATGTGCTCGAACATCACACACACTTCTTTATTCGTCAGCTTCAGGTCGTACTCTGTCCTGCCGCTCCTTTCATTGAACGCAAACCCTTCCACCCGCAGATACCCGCTCGCAAGCAGCAGACTCCAGACTGCGTTGTCGTTATGATCCAGCTGTTGGAACACGATCTGTTCATCAATTACCGTATGGAATACCTTCCCGTGCAGAAGATCCTCCATCATCATCTTGATCTCCGGGCTGCCCTCCCGGATCAGCTTCCCGACCAAACTGTTGGAACTGGTGTTTGCCCAATACATACCGACTCTTTTTTTATCGAGATAATTCAAAATAGACCATGGATTATAGATATCCTTCCATTTCCCAAAAATAAACCCGTCATACCAGCTCTTTATCCTGTCTTTTTCCTCCAGTCCGTATTCATCCATGGCAGTAAAAACTTCTTCTTCCGTAAAGCCAAATGCCGTGCCGTACTTGCCGGAGGTCATGGTGACTACCTCAAGATTATTCAAATCGGAAAAAATGGATTCCTTACTGACCCTCGTGATCCCGGTCATGATCGCCCGTTCCAGATGGGGATTAGTCTTAAACGCGGCATTGAACAGGTTCCTTGTAAATGCCACGATCTCCTTCCAGTATCCTCCCACATAAGCCTCCTGCATCGGCGTATCATATTCATCCAGCAGGATGATCACCTTCTTATGGTAAAAGCGATGCAGATATTCCGATAACTGGTTTAACGCCAGCGCAGCGTCCACATCATCCATATCTCTTGTCTTTCTGCGGAATAAATCCTTTTCCTGTTCTGTCAGGCAGTCTCCTTCCAGTAAGAATGCGCACCTTGCATATTCACTGGCGATCAACTGGCATATCTTGGCGCGTGCATCCTGATAATTTGTGTCCTTCACATTCGCAAAAGAAAGACTGATGACCGGATAGGTTCCCTGCAGCGCACGGTACTCCTCCTGCCAGATGGCAAGTCCTTCAAACAAGTCTCCTCTTCCGGCATATTTCAGCGAAAAAAACTGCTCCACCATACTCATGGTAAGGGTCTTTCCAAACCGCCGCGGCCTGGTGATCAGCGTCACCTCATCCCGGCTTTCCCACCATTCCTTGATAAAGTATGTTTTATCTATATAGAAACAGTCATTCTCAATAATCTTGCCAAAATCCTGTATTCCGATCCCTACTGTTCTCGCCATATTCCCTCCTGTCTGGTTAACCCGCTTCCCTGACAATATTCAGATTGCCTTCACCAGATCCCGGCATTCCGTATCAGTATCATATTCACCATCTCCTGCTGTGCCTGCGACTTGCTGCTTTGGGCATTTCTTCGTCTCACCCGATCAACACCGTCTTCCCCTCAAACGCAAACCCATACTTTCTGATCCTCTCTTCCGGTATCCCTTGCCCTACAAGCGCCGCTTCATATTTCTTCTCCTCAATCTGTACAAGCGCCGCCTTTACGGCATCTTCCAATGAAGCGTCTTTTTTCGGATTATACACCTTGAATTCTATGATAAAAGCATCCAAACCCGCCTTCCGCGGCTCCAGCATCACATCATATCTTCCAAACCCGCTTTCACGATTGGAGGTGATCACATACCGGTCTTCCAGCTCAACTATCAGTCCCAGTACAAATCCATGATAGAACCGCTCCGGCTCCGGCTTTCCGGAAGCACGGTTCCCTGTATCAAAGAAGCTGAAAGTGGCACTGGAAACACGATTCATATATTCGTTCATGGCATCCACATCTCCGCAAAGAAGGGCCTTTACAAAATCATTATAGTCAGACAGATTCCCGGCAAACCATCCGGATACCATATTCCTGAACATAAGCTTCACTTCATAATTGGTCAATGCCAGTTCATACCTTGGCTCTTTTATGATCGGATCTGTTTCGTATTCCTCATAGCTCACCACTTTCAAGTAGCCGCCCGCCACAAGGAAACTCCAGATCGCGTTCTCATTATGATCCAGTTGATCATAGACAATCTGCTCATCAATCGGCACAAACAGGTGTCCTCCTGCCAGCAGGCTCTCAAAAGATTCCTTCACACCCCTTCCGCTCTCCCGGATCAGCTTCCCGACCAGGCTGTTGGAACTGGTGTTCGCCCAGTACATGCCGACTCTTTTTTTATCAAGATAATTCAAAATAGACCAGGGATTATAGATATCCTTCCACTCTCCAAAGATAAAACCGTCATACCAGCTCTTTATCCTCTCTTTTTCCTCCAGTCCATATTCATCCATGGCGGCAAAAACTTCGTCTTCTGTAAAGCCAAATGCCGTGCCATACTTGCTGGTAGTCATAGTCACTACCTCAAGGTTATTCAGATCAGAGAAAATGGATTCCCTGCTGACCCTCGTGATCCCGGTCATGATTGCCCGTTCCAGATGGGGATTGGTCTTAAACGCAGCATTGAACATACTCCTTGTGAATGCCACGAACTCTTTCCAGTATCCCCCCACATAGGCCTCCTGCATCGGCGTGTCGTACTCATCCAATAAAACGATCACCTTTTTATTATAATAAAGACTCAGATACCTGCAAAGATTATGGATCGCCAGCGTAGCCTCCACATCGCCCATATCCATCGTAACACGTCTGAAAAATTCCTTATCGCCTTCTCCCAAAATATCACTTTCAAGCAAAAAGGCATAGTCTGTGTATAAATCCGCAAGGATATGGCAGATTTTCCGTCTGGCTGTATCGTAGTCCCTCTCCTTCACATTTGCAAAAGAAAGGCTGATGACCGGATAGGTTCCCTGCAGCGCACGATACTCCTCCTCCCTCCAGATGGCAAGCCCTTCAAACAGGTCGCCTCGTCCGGCATATTTCAGCGAAAAAAACCGCTCCACCATGCTCATGGTAAGGGTCTTTCCAAACCGCCGCGGCCTGGTGATCAGCGTCACCTCATCTCCACTTTCCCACCACTCCTTGATAAAGGCCGTTTTATCCACATAAAAGTAATCGTTCTCAATGATCTTTCCAAAATCCTGTATCCCGATCCCTACCGTTCTCGCCATATTCCCTCCTGTTCAGGAACTGTCCCGAAATCATGTTCCGGACTCCTTGTCTTTTTCTCCGACAGCATCAAGTCCATTTGTTTTATCGTTAACAGCATTAGAAACTGCGCTTTCGGCCCTGTCAGAGCTTTCCACAACATTTCTTATACTTTTTCCCCGACCCGCAGGGGCATGGGTCATTTGGATACACCTTCTTCTCAATTTCCTGTACTTTCTGGTACTTATCGCTATTTGTCATATATTTTAAATCTGTATTCTCTTTATGTAGTTCTTTTCTGCTGTACCCGCATTCGCTCCATCTGCGGATGCTGTAAGTCCATTCGCCCATCGCCCTGAACAACCTTGCTGCAGCCCTGTCATTCTCGAAGGCCACATCCCATTCATAAAGGCAGTTCATAAGCTGCGAGGCTGAGCTGTCTTCCCTGGTCACATATACTGCAAGCTCCTCAAGTATCTCTTCTGTCTCATCCCGATCTTTTGTTTCCTTGAGCAGAAGACTGAACACCGTCTTATATTCTTCGTTTTTGTCAACCATATTCCCCGAACCACAGGCTATGACCATCTCCTGATCAGGCATATAATACTTCTGGCTTTGTCTGCGAAGCAGTCCCCGATACTCCTTTTTTGTTTGCAGGAAAGGATCTATGATATATTCTCCATCCAGCCACAATATCCCCTGTTCCTCCAGATACGGAAGATATTCCTGCACGACCTCACTCATGCTTCCGATCACTTCCTCGATCTCATTTCCGTCTTCTGCCCATTGCGCAAAGACATCACAGATCTGCTTCAGGGTACATACGCCATACAGTGCAAGGCATGTCTTCACCACATAACGGATCAAACAATAAAAACCGATCCGCTCCTGAATCTCCGGCTTTTCCAATGTTCTTAAGATGTCCCCTACTTCTTTCGTGACCGCAAAAGATCCATTATCATTTTCAACAAAATAGAAGACCCATCCATACGGCACAAATGCATTGATGACATTGATCGCCTCCACCGTATCGATCGGTTCATAGTTCATGATCCGCAGCAGCAGATGAAGCTGCCCAATCTCCAGCATATCAAATCTGGACTCGAAATATCCGGGGATATCTTCATACAGCCCCTCTTCCTTCTGCTGACGGTTCAGCCCCTCATCAGGCTCTTTATCCTTAACGCTTCTCCATATCATATCGATCAGCTGATCGGGGGCCCTGTGCAGGGCTTCTCTCAGATCTTCTGTCACTTCTCCCCTGATCGTATAACGGTCGGTGAAAAGATCCGTGAGTTTCTTCACTTCCTCCTCTAATCCCTTCTCTTTGAAAAAACGCTCTACCTCTTTTTGTATGTCTTTTTCCATATCCGGTTTTCCTCCGCTTGTCCTGTAGCTGTTTTCCTCATCCTGAATTCATCCAACCGGGATTTCTTTCCTTCACTCCCGGTCTCTTTCACGCATTCCCCAGTCTCCATATCATTGTAACACAAAAAGGCAAAAGTGAAACCACTTTTACCTTTTATATTCTAACGGTTCAACCTTCGGCTGCACTGTTGCCTGTTATACTCTGTTCCCCGTCATGCCCTGCCTTATTCCTGTTATGTCATTTACTATATGTCCCTCACATCATCTGTAACAGCATGATATGATACTCCTCATCCTGCACGATCCGCCCCAGCACTGCCCTCACACAGTCATCCTCGATCATCTTCATATGCTGCTCATACTGACTGATCGCCGCCTTCTCGGCCTCCATGTTGGCCGACAGGATTTCCGGCAGGCTGCAGGCCATCTCCACATAGGAGGGCGTCCACTGCTGCGATCTGCCGTTCCGTGTCGGGGTCGAATAATCAATACTCCCGCCCAGCAGCATGATCAGCTCTCCCAGCTTCTGCAAATGAATCATCTCCGCCATGGCGATGCCCAGCAGCGTCCTGGCTTCTGCGCAATGTCCGCAGCACATGCAGCTTTCTCCCTGGATATACTGGGTAATGGCGGTCAGTTCCGATACCGCTCCGCAGTAATCCACTGTCAACAACTTGGCATAGAACGGATTCTGCTCCTGCACCCTGGCGGGCGGGTAGGGGAAGGGCAGCATCAGCGGCGAGATACCGCTGAAACTGCAGTCACTTTGTAACATCTTTCCTTTTGCTTCCATAAATATCCAATCCTAATCTTTTTACATTCTCTATAAGATATTCTATGAGAGCACCCTCACATGGTGTGGCATTAGTGCACAAGCTGCACACAGCTTAGCATTATCGCCCAAATCACAAATCCCTCCCCGCAGAAAAGTCTCCACCCCCGCAGGCTACAGCATCCCCTCCTTAATCACGCCCTGATCCCGCAGCACCTTCTCCACCACCGTGCCTTTCACCACGCGCAGCAACGGCTTCTTTAAGGCATTCAACGGCCCCGGCAGTGCGATCTCAAGCGGAGACTTGCCATCCATCAGCTTCACGCTGCTGCCAAGCAGTTCCCGGATATCATACACGCTGCCCCAGACTTCCGGCACGCCTCTGTCCACGCCCAGCAGTCCGTATACGGCTTCCATTGCCGTCCGCACGGAGTATTCTGTCGTGAACACCGTGTCTCTGGGCGTCTCAGCGAACTGCCCCAGGAAAGCAAAGTTCACGCAGCCGTCGGGAATCACATCCGGGCGGTCTCCTTTTGTCCTGGGCATGAAAAATGCCGTAATATAAGGCATCATAGTCGGCACGCAGACCGCGCTGTGCTCCGCCAGTTCCTCGATCTCTTCCTCCGGCACGCCCAGATGATAAAGCCACTCTGCCGTGATCTCCTTACCGGTACATTCCTTCATCGGTTTTTTGATATAATCGCCGGGCACATCCGTGAACAGGCCGTAAACCCATACGCAGACCTGCTCTTTTTCCTGTTTCTTGAACTGTCCCTGTCTGTTGATCGTCCAGCTCAGCAGCCAGGAGGAATCCTGACAGCTTACGATACCGCCCGTCACGACCCTGCCGCTTTTGGGGTCACGCTTACAAATATTTGTGATATAAGGCAGAATCTTATCATCCAGTGTGGTCACTGTGGCGGATTCCCAGTTGGTCTTCGCAACGTCGGAGCAGAACTTTTCCGGATGGCCGAAAGCCTTATCCTGTGCGGCTATATTTTTCCACAGGTTCCAGCAGCCGCTGGTTCTCACTTCGGCGTCGCCGTTGGGCGCATGGTTCTGGTCGCCGTACACGGTGCCTTCCGTACAGCTTCCGTTGGTAACGAATACCAGATCGTTTTCCGTGAGCATAATGCCCTCTTCCACGCCTTTTACCCTGCACTCGATGGCTTTTGCCACTTTCCTGCCGCCCTCCGTCTCAAAAATAACATTTGTTACTTCCGTGTTAAAGCGAAATTCCACGCCTGCCGCTTCCAGATATTTCTGCATGGGCAGGATCAACGACTCGTACTGATTGTATTTCGTGAATTTCAACGCGCTGAAGTCCGGCAGCCCTGCAATGTGGTGAATAAATCTCTGGAAGTACAGCTTCATCTCCAGTGCGCTGTGCCAGTTTTCAAAGGCGAACATGGTCCGCCAGTACAGCCAGAAGGTGGATCCGAATACTTCTTCATCGAAGACATCCTCGATCGTCTTATCATACAGGTCTTCGTCCTTTGTCATAAAGAGCTTCATAATCTCCATGCAGCCTTTCCGGCTCAGATTAAACTTCCCGTCCGTATGAGCGTCCTCGCCGCGGTTCATAGTAGCGCGGCACAGGGAATAATTGGGGTCTTCTTTGTTAAGCCAGTAGTATTCGTCCAGCACGGACACGCCCGGCGTCTCCAGCGAAGGGATGCTGCGGAACAGATCCCACAGGCATTCGAAATGGTTCTCCATCTCTCGGCCGCCCCGCATGATGTAACCTCTTGTGGGATCAAAGATACCGTCGCAGGCGCCGCCCGCAAGGTCCATGGCCTCCAGAATGTGTATGTGATCACCGGGCATCTGTCCGTCTCTTACCAGGAAACATGCCGCCGCCAGAGAGGCCAGCCCGCTGCCTACAAGGTAAGCGTGTTTCCCGTCCACGCCTTCCGGTTTTCTCGGTCTTGCGAAGGCTTCATAGTTGCCGCTGCTGTAATAGATTCCTTTGCTGTTTCTGGCGTCTTTTCCAAGTTCCGTATTGCGGTACTCGGGCTGCGCATCTACATATTTTCTGCCGGTCGCTTTTCCGAAACCGGCTCCTGTACGCTGTCCGTCCTCTGCTTTTTTCTTTTCATGATTGTGCGCCGCATATGCGACTGCACCTGCTCCTGCCGCTACGGCTGCTACGCCTAATCCCAGTCCCTTTTTCTTTGCCATAATCTGATACCGCCTTTCCTGATCTGTTTTTAAGAATTTTCAAAATCTCTGCGGCCTTTTGCCTTTCGGCCTGCGCCGTCGCGGTTCCTTTCCGATACGACCATCGCTCCATCGTTATCCTGTCTTGGGATCATAAGGTTATGCCGCAGGTTCTGTTCTTCTTAGGCACCATCTTACACACCGGCAAAAAGAAATCCAACTTACAAAAAAGGCGAAATGATAAAAACTTTATCATTTCACCTTTTTTGATAAAAGATACAATTCAAAATTCAATTCTGTTCCGGCGCAGCACCGTCCCGCCGGGAAATCTTTTCAAAATTATGGATGGAGTGTGCAATATTCCCGTGCAGCGTAATGCTCATCTTCTCGACGATCGCCGTATAGTCTTCTTTCATCCCGCGGTCGATCCAGTCCAGCATAACACCCACAAACCCGTATTTATAGAATTCCGCGATAAAACTCTTATCCTCCGGCGCCAGTTCCGCGTCCGCGCACTTTTCCTCCACCACATCGGCAATCAGCCGGTAGGTCAGTTCATACAGATAACTCTCCAGTTTGCTTCGTTCAACCGCCCGGTATACATTCATGATAAACTGTCTGTTCTCCGTAACTGCCTCGAAGATCTGCAGCATTCCCTCCTGCCAGGTATCATAGGTTTTCTTCCCCTGCAGCGCCTTCCTGCCGTCCTCGATGCAGCTCCACTCCACCAGATCGTAGATATCCTTGAAATGATAGTAGAAGGACATCCGGCTGATGCCGCAGTCCGCCGTCAGATCCTGAATCGTGATCTTATCCAGCTGTTTGTGCTGCAGCAGTTTCTTAAGGGACGCTTCCAGTGCGTGCTTGGTAGTATTCGCCATTATTCAATACCCATAAATCTTTTCAAAAGCATAAGAAGTTCGTCTATATTGACCGGTTTGGCCGTATGCGCATTCATACCGGATTCCAGACAGTGCTGTATATCTTCGGAAAAAGCGTCCGCCGTCATGGCAATGATCGGAATTGTGCGCGCATCTTCTCTTTCCAGCGCTCTGATGCTTTCCGTCGCTTCATAGCCCGTCATCACCGGCATACGGACATCCATCAGGATCGCTTCATAATAGCCGGCCTCGGACTGCTCAAATTTATCAAGGCACAGCTTACCGTTCTCTGCCCATTCCAGTTCCAGTCCCACATCCGACAAAAGCTCGTGCAGCACTTCCCAGTTTAAGCTGTTGTCCTCTGCCACCAGGACACGATGACCGGACAGATCCGGATGATTGTTCCTCTCGGCCTCTCCATCCGTGTCCACGCCCATGTATTTTTTCAATCCGTAGAACAGTGTCGATTTAAACAGCGGTTTTGCAATGAAACCATTGATTCCGGCCGTGCGCGCCTCCGCCTCGAAGTCGCTCCAGTCGTAAGCGGAGATCAGAATGATCGGAACGGAGTCTCCCAGGCTGCGCCTGATCTCCCTGGCAAGCTGAATCCCGTCCATACCCGGCAGCTTCCAGTCCAGAAGGATGATCTGGTAATCGTCTCTCTTCGCATGATGCTCATGCACCAGCCGCAATGCTTTCTCTCCGCTCAGAGTCCAATCCGCCTGGATACCGATGGATTCCAGTGCATCCACCGCCATGCGGCACAAAGTCTCGTCGTCATCCACCACCAGCATCTTCCATGCCGGAAGCACCATATCAACCTCTTTCACGGTCGCCCGCTCAAGGTCAAGCGTCACATGGAACTGAGAACCTCTGCCCAGCTCGCTTTCCACTTCGATCATGCCGCCCATGACATCTATGATATACTTCGTGATAGCCATACCAAGCCCGGCGCCCTCTGTCTTGTGCACCCGCTTGCTGTCGGCCCGCGAATAGGAATCGAAGATCTTGGCCATAAACTCAGGCGACATTCCTATGCCGTTATCCTTCACAAGAATATGCGTCCGGACATAATCTTCTCCCTGCGGCGACTCTTCCTCGTACAGAGTCAGTCTGATACAGCCGCCTTCCTGCGTATACTTGACGGAATTCGAAAGAAGATTCAAAAGCACCTGATTCAGACGGACACTGTCGCAGTATACGTCTTCACAGAGAATATGATCTATATGCACTTCAAAGCTCTGGTTTTTGCCTTTTACCTGCGGCTGAACAATGCCAACGACCGCCTCGATGACTTCTCTTAAAGAGACCATATCCACTGTCAGCGTCATCTTACCGCTCTCGATCTTGGCCATATCCAGCACATCGTTGATCAGGCCCAGCAGATGTTTGCCGGAAAGGGCGATCTTCTTCAAGCAGTTCTGTACCTGGTCTCTATCATCTATATGTGTCGTCGCGATGGCCGTCATACCTACGATCGCATTCATCGGCGTCCGGATATCGTGACTCATATTAGACAGGAATTCGCTCTTGGCCTTCGTCGCTTCTTCCGCTGTCTTACGGGCCTCGTTCAATTCATTGATCTGTCGTATGCTTATTCTGTAATACTGGAAGAAGATCAAAAGAAGCATCAGCAGGATCGCACCGCACGCCAGCAGTGTGGCTATCGTCCTCTCCTCATTGAGCGATTGCACCGATTCATTCAGAACGCCAAAAGGCAGTACAATGACCAGATTCCATTCTGAATTGGGCAGCGCCACCGTGATCACCTGCTGTCTCCCGCCGCCGAACTCCAGAATGGCAAAATAGTCCCTGCCCTCCTTAAGCGTCTTCAACAGATCTTCAATATACAGATCGACAGCTTCCGTGTCATCCGCATACAGAGCACGTACATAACCCTGATAATCCGCATACTCTATATCCTTGTCCCGAATAACAAAAGTGCCGTCTTCCCTGATGATATGCGCATACATCTCGATATCTTCTCTCTCCAACGCCAGCTCGTCATTGATATACTGTGCCGGCACGCCCATCACCGCCGCAATGCTCTCTTCGCCGTTGCTCATCGGATAATGCGCATTGACACCGAACAGCACAATCTGCTCTCCGGAATCGTCGGCAGCCACCGCCACCTTACGCTCGCCCTTTCTGAGCGATTTTAAGAAAGAATCCGGATCAATCAGCGTCGCCCCTTCTCCGTACAGAATCTCCATTTCTCCCGATTCCGCACACAACGCAAGGGACGCGAAGTCTCTGACCTCCGTCCTGTAAATCAACTCGTCATAAATCTGCCCCATATCCCCGCCTTCCGAGGAAACCACGGTCACTACCGCTTCCGCCTGGCTGAGGCGCAGATTGATAATGGTCTCAAAATGCTTGCTGATCCGCTCTCCCATGCTGCTCATATACATATTGCCCAGATCGTCTATCGTCCTTTCACTTTCCCGGCTCATATAGCTGCCCAGAAAAGCAAAAACACCCACACTGAAACAGATAAGCAAGACGAAACTTCCCATCAGAAATCTCGTCGCTCCTATTTTGACATGCTTCTTTTCGTTGTTATCCATCAGTGATTTCCTTCCGTAAAACCTTGCCATATATTATATAAATATAGCACATAGTCTTTTGACAGGCAAGTTGTTTTGGACATTCTGAACACAGCCGGGCAACAGTTCAGCCCGGCACTTTGCATTTACTGCAACTGCACTTTGCTTTGGCAAAGTGCGTGAGAATACGTAAATTTTGCCAAAGGAATCTGCCCCGCCACAGGCGGCCTGGAACAGGCTGGATACTCAGCCCATATAGGTCAGCCACAGCCACGAAACCGGGAAGATCAGCGCCAGCGCAGGCACCAGATCCAGCACTGGCGGATTCTTCAGCTTCGTCATCCGCAGCGCGTTGACGATCAGGATCATTCCGCCGCAGGAGGAGAAATCACCGATCATCTCCGGCATCACATAAGGCATCAGTATCTTCGATAAAAAATAGAAACCGAACAGCACGATTCCCAGCGGAACAGCGATCAGAAGCTGCATCCATCCCGCCCCCGCCGCCGCAAAGAACACCGCCGCCAGAAGGTCCATCACCGCCTTGATCATCAACAGGGTAGTGTCCCCCGACAGTCCCAGATCCATGGCCCCCAGAATACCCGATGTGCTGACGCAGTACAAGGTAAAACCGGTCATCAGCGTTCCCGCATCGAACCCGGACTTACCGCCCGCCAGCTTCTGCGGCAGAGCAGCCACCCGATCGTCCAGCCGCAGGAAATGCCCGATCGTTCCGCCGATCAGGAAGGCGATGACCACCGCCGAGAAACTGGTTGTCCGCTCGATCAGCCGGATACCCAGCACCAATGTGACGATCGAAAAATAGATCATGGAATTTTCCTGTAACTTTTCCGGCACATATTTTTTCAACAGGCAGCCGATCACCGTGCCCAGGATCAGCGCACTCATATTCACCAATAATATATGCATAGCTTGATACACCTTACCTTTCTTACTTTTTTCGCCTTTTACCCATAGTTTGCCATCATCAGGTCTCATCCATCATAAAAACCCGCTGTGTCATGCAGGCACAGCGGGTCTTATTCTTTCGTCAAACATGTAAAACATATTCTATTGAGTCAGCACTCATCAAAAATCCCACGCCGGACGCCGGCAGAAAATAATGCCCTCAACTTAATTACTGGAAACAGCTTCCAACTGCTCACAGTAACAGCATCTGCAGATAAAACCTCAGCTTACGTAATTATCAAAATATCCCTGGATCAGAATGACGGGTGTACCCTTGTCGCCGGAACCGCTGGTCAGGTCGCACAGAGAACCGATCAGATCGGTCAGCTTTCTCGGTGTCGTCCCCTGCGATACCATATCGCCTACCAGATTGTCCTTCTTCTCGCGGATGCGGTTGGAGATCGCTTCCTTAAGCGCTTCGCCGGACAGGTCCTTGAAATCGTTGTCCGCCAGATATTTCAGCTTCAGCTCGTTGGGCGTGCCCTCCAGGCCGGGTGTGCTGGCCGGTGATACACAAGGGTCTGCCAGCTCCCAGATCTTGCCTACAGGATCCTTGAAAGCACCGTCGCCGTACACCATCACTTCCACATGTTTGCCGGTTTTGTCCAGCATTTCTTTCTGGATATCCAGCACCAGATCCGTACACTCTCTCGGGAACAGCTTGATCGTGTCCTCCGTGGACTTGTTGGAGCCAAGCAGGCCGTACTTCTCATTACAGCCGCTGCCGTTCACCGGTCTTGTCAAAATATCATCCATACCCATGACACGCTCCGCACCTGCTGCCAGCAGCAGTCTCTTCGTGCGCGCTCTCGTGTGGATATCGCAGTTTAACACATTCTTCGTGTAAGCCAGAATGCTGCGGCAGTCATTGGCAAAGATGATCTCTGCTTCCGCTCCCGCTTCTCTGATCACGTCCCCGTAATAGGACACATAATCCACTCCCGTAAAAGGATGTTTATTCTCTCCAAAAAGCTCTCTGTACTTCTCCAGTGTCAGCACGTCGCTGTAAGGGTTGATCCCCGCCGCGTCCAGCTGATCAAAGGTAACCAGCTCATTGCCCACTTCATCGCTGGGATAGCTCAGCATCAACACTACCTTCTTCGCACCCTTCGCAATACCGCGCAGGCAGATCGCAAAACGATTCCTGGACAGGATCGGGAAGATAACGCCGATGGTCTCTCCGCCCAGCTTCTCCTTCACATCCTGTGCGATGGCCTCTATGGAAGCATAATTGCCCTGCGCCCTCGCCACCACGGACTCGGTCACCGCGATCACGTCCCTGTCGCGAATGGCAAAGCCTTCTGCCTCAGCCGCCTCTAAAACACTGCCTGTAACAATTTTGACAAGGTCGTCTCCCTCTCTGATGATCGGACAGCGAATGCCTCTCGATACAGTTCCTACTTTTCTTTCCATCTGTTACCCCTTCTCTCTTAAGTTTTATATCCTCAATATCCATGCCATGACAGGATGACGCCGCTTTTTGCCTGTACCCGCAGCGCATCCTATTCCATTTTGCCAGAAAATGCATAAAATAGCAACAATATTTATTATCCGGGCAGATTCCTCTGGCCAATTTTACGCATTCTCACATTTCCACCACCCGCGTCGCGATCTTATCCCGGAAGCGCACGTCGTGTTCCACGATCAGCATGGTCGGCTGGAAAGTCAGGATCAGTTTCTCGATCTGCATCCGTGAAAAAACGTCGATATAATTGAGCGGTTCATCCCAGATATACAGATGCGCCGGTTTCAACAGACTTGCCGCGATCAGCACCTTTTTCTTCTGTCCCTCGGAATATTCCTCCATATGCTTGGCAAACTGCACCCGCTCTAAGTCAAGCTGCCGCAGGATGGCACAGAAAAGGCTCTCGTCCAGCCCATTGTCCAGACAGAAATCTTTCAGGCTGCCATGCAGGCCGGAAGTGTCCTGATTAATATAGGAAATGATCAAACCGGAGGCGCATGTCAAAGTACCCGTTTCCTGCAGACACATTTCCCTGATTCCCTGCCGGTTTTCCGTTTCCGCCCCCTTTACAGTTCCCGCGGCCACAGTATGCCATTCCTCATTGCGGCCCAGAACCGCCTTGATCAGACTGGACTTGCCGCAGCCGTTCTCGCCGTGAAGAAACACCCGCTCCCCGCGCCGCAGTTCGAAAGTCAGTCCTCGGAATATTTCATTGTCACCGTAAGCGATCCCATAATCCCTGGCATTGATCAACACTTCCTTATGATGCTGCATCGGCATCAGTTTTAAATCCACCGGATCCTCGATATCCTGCAAAAGGCCTTCCTTCTGCTCGATCTCATCTGCGATCCGCTTCTCCACCTGCATTCGTCGGCTCTGCATCTTCTTTGTCTTCGCGCCGATATAGGCCCGCTTGAGCCCATGCCCGGGATCTTTGATCGGATCGAAGCCGATCTTGCTTTGCTCACTCTTATCTGCCCAATTGCGGGTTCTCTCGGCAGCCTGTTTCAATCTGCCGATCTCTTTCTTATGCTTCTCGTTCTCCGCCAGATGAAAAGCATCCATGCGGTTCTTATTCTCCCACCATGTGGAAAAATTCCCGCTCTGCACCTCAATACTGCTGCGGTTCAGCACCAGCACGTGATCAATGCATGCATCCAGCAGATCCCTGTCGTGGGAAACAAGGATGAAGCCCTTTTTCTTCCCCAGATACGCCTTGACAGTCTCTCTTGACTCCCGGTCCAGATGGTTGGTCGGCTCGTCGATGAGCAGGAAATCATTTTCCCCGGAAAAGAGCACTGCCAGCATCACCTTCGTCCGCTCCCCATGGCTCAGCGTACCAAAGGGCCTGTAGAGGATCTCCGCATCAAGGTTAAGCTTTTCCAGCTCACAGATGACCCGCCACTGCTCACAGCCCTGTTTCAGCTGTTCCAGAAATTCCACGGCGCACTGCGCTTTCTGCTCCTCCGTGACCTGATAAGGAAAATAGTCGAATACGGCAGACGCGCTTATATGCCCCTCAAATTCATATTTTCCCAGAAGAAGATTCAGGAAAGTAGTCTTGCCCTTGCCGTTCCTCCCGATAAATCCCAGTTTCCAATCCGTATCGATCTGAAACGATACCTTTTCAAATATATTGTCAAAACTGCCCTCATAGCAGAAGGTCATGTTCGACACACTGATCTGTGACATGATGTACCACCTCCATCTCGAAAAAATAAAAAAAGGAACCATCTGTCGCCAAATGATCCCGAATCGTCTCTGTAGCTCTTATTTCTCCGTTACGGTGCTGTGTGCACTGTCATATACGATAAAGCGCATCGTCGCACATCGTCGTGCTTCGCAGGCCATACATGGCCGCATCCCCTGTCCCTGGCAAAACGCTCAAAACATCCCGACAGTACATATCCCGTACAACAATGCATCGCTATACACACAAAAAAGAGGCTGTGAGAAACATAATCTACCTTTGGCAACATGATGAAACAGCCCTGCCGGACTCCGCGGACAGTACTGCTCCTTTGATCAATTCATGTTTCAAAAGTCGATTACTTCGTCATCTTTCCACCTCTTCCTTTCAAAGATACCTTATTATAGGGATGACTCTTTGCGTTTGTCAAGCCCTCTTTTACAAAAAAATCAGTGCTTTATCAGTCAAACATACCACTGTCTGCCAGAGCAAGGATCTCATCCACCGCCTGCCTGTATTCGACATTGTCATCAACAAAATATTCCGTTATGTCGATATAATCCTGTCTATAAAATTCCTTTTCACAAAATTCATGTATCAATGCAGGAATATTCACGTCTTTCCGGGCAGAAGGACAAATTTTCATATTTTCCCTGTGCTTCCTGACTTCCCCGATCAATCCGCGAAACTCTTCATCAAATGTTACGCACTCTTTCAGTTTATATAAATCGTATAAATGCCGGGAATACCTTTTCGATTTCCCCTGCATATAATAATCGCACAGAGCAAACACCTTATCAATATAGGTTCTGTTGATCGACTGCAGATTCATCTCAAACAGGTTTAACTGAAATTCATAAACCAGGTCTTCATTGTCCTTTTCCAGATATTGTCTGACATAGCTGTCTATCTTTACCTTTAAAGTGATGTGCCGCCTTTAAAAACACATTTGTCAGCCTTCTCTGCCAAAAGTCTCAAAATCATCGTAACATAGTAATCTTTTTCTATCACCGCAACAGCCTGATTCTTCCAGACTGCTGTATTGGTAATAACCTCCCGGAACAGTTCTCTGTCTTCATGCAAATACATTTTCCAGCCTCATTTCATAAATGGATTTATACACTTTTAATGGAAAATAGATAATATATTGATCCACAGCCTCTCTTGTGATCTGAAATCTTCCAATATAATCTACGATCTGTTGTCTGGCCGCCTGTTCGTCATCACTGTATTCCTCAATATCTTTCAACAATTCCAGTAACTGCAGGACAATGTGATTGTCCCTGTTCACCTCAACCGGCGCTTTGCGCACTATATACACCCTGTCGCCAACAGATACTTCCCTTACAATGGCCGCCATATTATTGCTGGTGATCTCTTCCTTTACAGGCACCTGCATAGATATACCCAGCTTGTTTGCCAGGGTATGTCCTGCATAATATCCCATGATACGGCCCATTCTGGATATATACTTATATCGGGCAACCGTATCCGGTGCAAGAACTGCCGTTCCCTTCAATCTGGATCTTTTTGGCATATAATACACACCCTGTTCATAACGGATCAATTCTCCGGCAGCGGTCAGCCTCCCGATCCTTTGTCTGATATTCGCATCCGACACGCCGTCAATTTTGATATCATGCAGAAAAATAGGTTCTCCAGGTTCATAATGCTCTTTGATATATTCAGATAACATAACAACCCTCTCGATATTGCCAGAATAAGATACAAATAATAATATTATATATTATTATTTGTATCTTATTCTTTATTTTCTTTTTCGTCAACAGGCTTTTTCTGCAGAAAATCTTCCGGACACAAAATCTTCTCATTTTGAACATAATTTTTCCTTATTTTTGCCATAAAATGACACCATGCCCGATAGGCCGATACCTTCATCTTCATAAGTGCTTCCCCTCATACAGCAATTTACACAGTAACGGGTTCACCTATCGGGCATTTTTTATCAGAAAGCTGCAGGACAGGTTCGCCTGCACGAACACTGCACAGGGAGGTTGCTGCCCATGGCTTACCGCCACGAATGGAAACATATCATAAACTTATCCGACATGATCATCCTGCAGGGACGGCTGCCCGCTGTCATGACGCCCGATCCCCACGCCATAAACGGAAAATATGAGATCCGCAGTCTGTACTTCGACGATCCCGCAGACAGGGCACTCCGCGAAAAGCTGGACGGCGTAAGCAGACGCGAAAAATTCCGCATCCGCTACTATAACAGAGACACTTCCCTGATCCATCTGGAGAAGAAAAGCAAAACCGGCGGACTGGGGGAAAAACTGAGCGCCGTCTTAAAAAAAGATGAGGCGCAGGCGATCGTAGATGGCGACTATGCATGGATGCGTCACAGTACGGAGCCTCTTGTTACCGAATTCTACTCCAAAATATCCTCTCAGCGGCTTCGGCCTAAAACGATCGTTGATTATACAAGAGAACCTTACCTGTTTCCGGCCGGTAATGTCAGAGTAACGATCGACTACAATATCCGTACCGCCCTGCATTGTACTGACTTTCTGAATCCTGAATGTATCACCATACCGGCAGGAGACGCCCCGATCATTCTGGAAGTCAAATGGGATGCTTATCTGCCCGATATCGTCCGGGATGTGGTACAGCTCAACGCGCGCAGCGTCTGCGCCTTTTCCAAATACGCCGCCTGCAGAATTTATGGATAAAGTATATCTGTATAAAAAGCCTGCAGCGCATAAAGAAAAAACTGCGTTCATACAGTTTCATTTCATCAATCATAGAATGGAGAACAGATCATGACTTTTAACGACATTTTCAAATCAAGTTTCCTCAATAATATCACCAGTATCAGTCTTTTCGACATGTCGCTGGCGCTGCTGCTGGCTTTCGGCGTCGGCATGTTCATCTTTTTTGTCTATAAAAAGACCTTTTCCGGCGTTATGTACTCTTCCGGTTTCGGCGTGACGCTGATCGCCCTCACCATGATCACAACCCTTGTCATTCTTGCTGTGACTTCCAATGTGGTACTTTCCCTTGGTATGGTAGGCGCCCTGTCCATCGTCCGCTTCCGTACCGCCATCAAGGAGCCGTTGGATATCGCCTTTCTCTTCTGGTCGATTGCGGTCGGCATCGTGCTGGCGGCAGGGCTGATTCCACTGGCAGTCATTGGCAGCCTGCTGATCGGCATTGTCCTGCTCGTCTTTGTCAACCGGAAAACACATGCAAATCCTTATATTGCCGTGATAAGCTGTACAGACCACGCAAGTGAGGTGCGTGTCCATGAATATCTGGAAAAGCAGGTGCGCCGCCTCGTAGTCAAGAGTAAAACCGCGCAAAAGGACGCTGTCGAGCTGAATCTCGAAATCCGGCTGAAAGACGACAGCACCGACTTCGTCAACACGCTTGCCGCGATGGAAGGTGTGAACAGCGCCGTTCTGGTCAGCTACAACGGCGATTATATGGGATAATTACGCAACACGGCAACACGATGATAAGGAGACACTAAATGGCGACCAGCAAACATATTGACAAGATCTGCTGCATCATAATGACTGCTACGCTGCTGCTTACTTTCCTCTTTATAAATGCAGGCCGCTTCGGCGTACAGGCGGTAAGTGCCGCGGCAGGTTATGCCTCCCGGCTCTTTAACACCGCCGAAGTACATACGATCGATATCATCATGGACGATTGGGACTCTTTTATCGAAACCTGTACCGACGAACAGTATACCGATTGTGCCGTTGTCATCGACGGAGAGTCTTTCCGCAACGTGGCGATCCGCGCCAAAGGCAACACTTCTCTTTCTTCCGTTGCGGCTTACGGCAATGACCGCTACAGCTTCAAGATAGAATTTGACCACTATGACAATGCCATGAATTATTATGGACTCGACAAACTATGCCTGAATAATATCATCCAGGATAACACTTATATGAAAGATTACCTCACCTATCGACTGATGCATGAATTCGGTGTAGACTCACCGCTGTGCAGCTATGTTTACATCACGGTTAACGGTCAGGACTGGGGATTATATCTGGCTGTGGAAGGCGTGGAAGAATCCTTCCTCACACGAAACTACGGAAATGAATACGGGGAACTGTACAAGCCGGACAGCATGAAGATGGGCGGCGGACGCGGAAACGGACAGGGATTTGATTTCGGAAATTTTTACAGGCCGGAAAGCTCCCCGGATATGCAGAATCCTCCTGCCATGCCGGATCTCCCCGACATGCCGGAAGGCGGCTCCTTCTTAAAAGGCATTGGCAGCAGTGATGTATCGCTTATTTATACCGATGACGAATTCGACAGTTATGCCAATATCTTCGACAATGCCAAGACCAGCCCCTCCGATGCTGACAAGACGCGGCTGATCGAGGCGCTGAAAAATCTGAACGGGGATGAGAATAAATCGCTTGAAACTACGGTAGCTATAGACGAAGTCATCCGCTATTTCGTGGTACATAACTTTGTGCTCAATTTCGACAGTTACACGGGTTCCATGATCCATAATTATTATTTGTATGAAAAGGACGGGCAGCTTTCCATGATCCCGTGGGATTACAATCTGGCCTTCGGCGGATTTGAATCCGAAAGCGATGCTACACAGCTTGTCAATTATCCGATCGACACCCCTGTCTCCGGCGGCTCTATTGATTCCCGGCCGATGCTTGCATGGATCTTCAACGCCGTAGAGTATACAGATTTATATCATCAATACTTTGAGGAATTTTTAAATGAATATTTTGAGAATGACGGGCTTTCTTCCCTGATCGACGAGACTGTCCGGTTGATCACGCCTTACGTAGAAACCGATCCGACAAAATTCTGCAGCACGGAAGAATTCGAAAAGGGCGTCGCCACTCTTAGAAGCTTCTGCCTGCGAAGAGCAGAGAGCATCTCCGGACAGCTTAAAGGAACGATCCCTTCTACTTCCGAAGGCCAGACACGGGACAGCTCCGCGCTCATCGACGCCTCGGATCTTGTGATATCAGATATGGGCACCATGGGTGAGATCATGAAACCCGGCAATCATAAATCTATTACTCCGTCGGCTTCTGATAGAAACGCCCGGACAGTTCCTCCGTCCGCAGTGCATTGACAAACGCGGCCGGATCCGCTTCCTTCACGGCGCGGATCACCCGTTTGCTCTCCTCCTTGGAGACGACAGAATATACTACCTGCCGCTTCCGATGCTCATAGGAGCCTTCTCCGCTTAAGACCGTAGCCCCGTGCATACTCGCCAGATTGATAGCCTGGCAGACCTCATTGGGTTTATTGGTCACAATAAAGAGCGTCTGCTTCTGATACCGCTTATAAAGCATATGCAGGATCTGCGTTGACGCATATTGATAGATGATGGAATAAAGCGCTTTGTCCATACCGAACAATACGCCGGCCACGCCGATGATCACTATATTAAAAGCCAGAATAAAATTCCAGGAATCCACGCCCTTTTTCTCGGAAAGGTAGATGGAAACAAAATCCGTACCGCCCGTAGTGGCATTCATAAGCAGGCAAATACTGATAACAAAACCGTTAATAATGCCGCCAAAAATACTGATCAACAGAATATCATACGTAATAGCGCTCTGCGGTATGATATCCGTCAGCACACTCGTCAGCACGATCATCAGGCAGGAATACAGCGTAAACTTCTTGCCGATAAAGCGAAATCCAATGTAGATCGGCACCAGATTCAGCAGCAGGTTTACCAGAGAATAGGGAATCTCCATATTCAGAAATCTCTCGAAGATACTCTGGATCAAAACCGTCAGTCCCGTGGCGCCGCCCGGATACAGGCCGCCTGCCTTGACAAACGTTTTGATATTGACCGCCATAAGAACCGAAGCCAGACAGATGACAATGATCCGTTTTCCATCCTTTTTTAAATCAAAGGTCATAGCGCTTTTTCCTCCGTAGTTACCTTGATAGCCTTTCTTATTATAGGCTTGCCGTTTTGATCCTGCAATATGAAAAATAACGAAAAACACGCCCATTATTCTGCGGTTATCTTCTAAATTTTCAGCCGGTAAACCCCTTTCCCGATCTTCTCTATCACCTGTCGATCTGACAGCGATCTTAACAGCCTCTGCAGCTGCCGCCTGCTGCAATGCAGATGGGTCGCGGCATGTTCCACACCGTGCATCTGCCCGCCCGGACATTCCTGCCGCAGATAATGGAGCAACTTCTCTTCCAATGTGGAATATTCCGCGTCCTGCCGGGAGACCAGGGCCAGTTTATGGGATACGGAGCGGAGCAGATAGCGCAGGAATGTATTATCGTTCCATAAAGCGGCTCTACAGCCATACAACGGCAGCTCTATGCAGTGTACCTTCCGCACGGCTTCCACGAGAAATGGAAGATAGCTTTCCCCGCAGAATTCCATGTCACCCAGCACAGTAAAACCGTCCAGAAAACAGAGCGGATACCGGTTTCCGTCACTGCGGACTGCGTAGATCTGAACTTCACCTGCAACAACAAACTGCAGGCAGCTGCCGGAATCCCGGATATTGTTTAAGATCTCTCCCCTGTCATACTCACACAGGCGAAAAGGAAGCTGCTTTGTTTCAAAAAGATTCTCGATCTGATTCTTTGTCATATAGTCATTGAGCATCCCCGCATCAGCGATCTCTTTCATGGATCCATCCCCCTGCCCTTCCGCGTAACTCTCAAATATTTCGAACCACGCACCCACAGTATCTGTAAAATATTTCCGATATTTTTGTTTATTGTGCCATATGTCACAACAAAACACAAGCAATGCCGTTAAAATAGAAAACGGTACGTAGCAGGGAAGCCGAAAGCCGAACTGTTACACCGGTACAATTTTATGAAAAAGGAGACCCGCATTCCATGGCAAACGAACTCTTTGAAAAAGTCCCCGTACACAAAGCATACTTCAAACTGGCGCTGCCGGTAGTGTTCAGCATGGTCATTTCCCTCGTCTACAATATGGTGGACACCTGGTTCATCGCCAGAACGGGGAACACCGACCTGATCGCCGGCGTATCTCTCGGCGCGCCGGTCTTTACGCTGATGATCGCCCTGGGTGACATCTTCGGGCTGGGCGGCAGCTCGGTCATCTCCAGACTGTTTGGGCGGAAACTGGATGAGGACGGAAAGCGGCTCAGCATATTCTGTTTTTATGCGGCGTTTGCGTGCGGCATCGTTATCGCTGCATTGATGCTTTTATTCCGGCATCCTGTTCTTCACCTGCTGGGTGCCGACCAGAATACGTATGCCTATGTTTCTCAATATTATACCTTTATCGTGTTGGGTGCCCCTTTTATCATCCTGTCCTTTACGCCCTCCAACCTGCTGCGGACGGAAGGCTTCGCCACAGCCTCCATGACGGGAACCATACTGGGATCCGTCGTTAATATCATACTGGATCCGATCTTCATATCGGTGCTCGGTCTGGGAGCGGCAGGCGCCGCGATCGCCACGGTGCTTGGAAATATCTGTGCCGATCTTTTCTTTGTCTGGTTCCTTATGACCAAGAGCCGGAAGCTGTCCATCAATCCGGCCGGTTTTCATATCTCCGCCGCTGAGATCGGCCAGATCCTGGCCATCGGCTTTCCGGCCTCGATCACAAATTTCATGCAGAGCTTCGGTATCGCCCTTATGAACCGCTTCCTGCTTCCATATGGAAATGAGCGGGTTGCGGCTATGGGTATCGTGATGAAGGTCAATATGATCGCCGTACTGATCCTGGTCGGCTTTGCTTTCGGCGGTCAGCCGCTGATCGGCTATAACTACGGCGCAGGAAACCGCAAACGTCTGAAAGAGATTTTGTCGTTTGCCTACCGCTTCGAGTGCGGCGGGGCCCTGTTGCTGGCCCTTGTCCTTTCTTTTGCCGCCAGGCCCATGATCGAACTTTTTATGAAAGATCCTGTCATTGTTGACGCCGGCATCCCCATGCTGCGCATGCAGCTGGCCGGCATGCCGTTTGTAGCCGTGATCCTCATTACCACCTGTGTTTTTCAGTCGGCCGGAAAAGCATGGAGCGCCTTCCTTCTGTCCGTCAGCCGGCAGGGTGTTCTTTTTGCCGTCGTGCTCTTTCTCGCCTCCAGCCTTGCAGGTTACTGCGGTGTATTGGCGGCACAGGCGGTCTCGGATCTGCTTACGGCGCTGCTGGCGGTCTGGCTTTTTATGAAAAAAGAATAGAATCCCTCCGTATTATGTGTTAATCTGAAAGAAAAGATAAATGTTTCCATCAGTACACATAATATAGTAAACGACATTAGAAATTTCGTTTACTATAACTACACAACGAGGAGGAATACCATGAAAGTTTTAATGATCAACGGAAGTCCCCGTGTTAACGGCAACACTTCCATTGCCCTGAAAGAAATGGAGCAGATTTTCGTGCAAAACGGCATCGAATCGGAGATCGTGCAGATCGGCAACAAGGATATCCGCGGCTGTATCGCCTGCGGCTCCTGCGCAGAGAGAGGACGCTGCGTCTTTGACGACGAGGTGAACCGGCTCGCACCCAAATTCGAAGCCGCCGACGGTCTGGTGATCGCCAGCCCGGTCTACTATGCATCCGCCAACGCTACCCTGATCGCCTGTCTGGACCGGCTGTTCTACAGCACCGCTTTCGACAAGACGATGAAAGTCGGCGCAAGCGTGGCAGTGGCAAGGCGCGGCGGCTGTTCCGCCACCTTCGACGAGTTGAACAAATACTTCACCATCACCGGTATGCCGGTGGCTTCCAGCCAGTACTGGAACAGCGTACACGGTCGGGCGGCCGGTGAGGCGGTGCAGGACGACGAAGGTCTGCAGACAATGCGGGTGCTGGCAAGGAATATGACCTTCCTGATGAAGAGCATCGCGCTTGGGAAGGAACAGTTCGGCCTGCCGGAAACAGAAAAGCGCGTTTATACCCACTACATACGATAACACAGACAATCAGGGCGTTCTCCAATGTCGCTAAGGAGACGCCCCGATTTATTTTTCCGGCAAACCTGCGTTAACTGCTTTATTTTAAAAACCTGACTGCCGTTTACTATATCTGCACTTTTATCAACGTTTCAGCAACTGTACTGTTAACACCGGGAGAAAATCCCGGATTAATGTGTCAACCCCATAACGTCCTCCACCGGCAGCGCCAGCACTACCCCGTGCGCCTCCGTTCCGAGGCCGCATACGGAAGCGATCGCCGTCATGATCTCCGTCTTGCGCTCCTTGGGCACCACAATCATGACGAAATCCTGCTCTTCCTGTACCTTAATGCCGAAATGCCTGCTGACACTCTTGGAATTGCGCCGACGTCCTTTCATCACCGTACCGCCCTTGGCTCCCGCATTCCGCGCGGCATCCACCACGTCGTCACTGTAACCGCCGTCTACCGAAACCCAGATCACCGTATATTCCGCCTTCTCGCCCATCTGCTCTTCCTCTCCCTTCGGCATTTCCTTCTTCGACGCCTCTATCTCCGTCCATGCCCGTTCCTCTTCATCCAGAACCTGCAAAATATGGTTCTGCAGGGCATTCAGCGGAATCGTGATCGCGATGCCCCCGCCTTTATGGCGAAAATGAAGCTGCTTATACAACATCTCAAATACGGTCTTAACCTGGCTTTTGGGCAGTACCGCCCCCGAAAGAAGCCTGGTAGTCCCCCGCATTCCGAAAATATCCATCATCTCCGAAGGAGCCGTTCCTTTTCCCCTGAACTGAAAGCAGACCGGCACATTCATGGAATCAAAAAGTTCCTCCAGTTTCCGCTGATCCTCTTCCTTCGTGATCGTAAGGAGCAGTCTTGGAACCACCTGTGGCTTTATATTATCTGTCATGTTACTAACCGTGCCTCCTCTCCATGATACCAGTCTCCGCTCATCTGCATTGTAGATGCTCTGGCAGGTCTTTTTATTCAAGATCCACAATAAGATCTTCGATCGCCTGAATCGGCTGCTTTACCACCTTGGCCTTACAGGCCGATACGACTCCCATACACTGGATTGCGATCAACGGTGCCAGCGCCACCAGCGCCACGATACCGAAGGCATCCGCCACCACATTGCCGCCCACGGCCGTACAGGCTCCCATGGCCAGCGGCAGCAGGAACGTGGAAGTCATGGGACCGCTGGCAACGCCGCCGGAGTCGAAGGCGATACCGACGAAAACAGGAGGTACCAGTCTGCTTAAAATAAAGGCAAGCGTATAACCGGGAATGATGATCCAGTAGATGCTGACTCCTGTCAGCACGCGCACCATGGAGAGCGCCACCGCGCAGGCCACACCTGCCGAGAGCGCGGCGTTCATCATCTTAAAAGATACGTTACCGCCCGTGATCTCCTCTACCTGCTCATTCAAAACCTGCACTGCAGGTTCGGCTTTGACAATATAATAACCGATAATAATCCCCACCGGAATCAGCGCCCATTTAAAACTGCTGTCCGCAATACCGCTGCCCAGCAGGCTTCCCACAGGAGCAAACCCCACATTCACACCTGTCAGGAAAAGGATCAGTCCCAGCACCGTATAGATAAATCCGACCGCCATTCTCTGTACCTGACGTTTCCGGTAGATCTTTCCCCGCAGCTGAAACAGCAGGAACACACCGATCACCGGCAGAATACTGCTCAACACCTCCCGCACATAATCCGGAATCTCTGCTGCAAACTCCCGCACTACGTCCTGCGTCGTCACCAGCTCCGGTATCTCCACCGCCGTGTAAACCGCCTCTGTGGGGTGGTAGAAAATACCCAGCAGCAGCACCATCAGAATCGGTCCCACACTGCACAATGCAATCAAACCGAAGCTGTCATTGCTTCCTTCTTTATCGCTCCGCGCAGCGGAAAGGCCCACACCCAGCGCCATGATGAAAGGCACCGTCATCGGGCCGGTGGTCACACCGCCTGCATCAAAGGCCACCGCAATAAAATCCGACGGCGTCAGACATGACAGGACAAACACCAATATGTACAGGATCGCCAGCAGCAGGGATAATCTTACCTTAAACACAATACGCAGCAGCGCGATCACCATAAAGATTCCCACGCCCACCGCCACGGTCAGGATCAGCACCATATTCGGAATCGCCGACACCTGATTCGCCAGCACCTGCAGATCCGGCTCCGAGATCGTGATGATGGCTCCCATGATAAAGCAGACCGCCGCCATCAGTACGATGCTGCTGCTCTTGACCAGCCTGCCGCCGACACCCTGTCCCAGCGGCGTCATCGCCATCTCCGCCCCCAACTGGAAAAGCCCCATTCCCATGATCAGAAGAAAAGCCCCCGTCAGAAACAACACCAGCGTACTGATCTCCAGCGGCACCAGCGTCACGCTTAAGACCAGAACAATCATCGTGATCGGAAGCACGCTTGAAAGGGATTCCTTCGTCTTTTCTTTCAGTTTCTCATTCATCTGTTATCAATATCCTCCCTTCCGTGCAGATAGCTGCCAGATAAACTCTATTCATTATCCTACAGAAAAATCCGTAGAAAAGAAATAAAAAACCGTGTTAAGAAGTTGTTAAAAAATCAGGACAGTGAAAAACTTACTTTTCTCTGTCCTGATTTCCGGCATTTCTTATCTTCTGTCTTCGAGCCCTGCAATCCTTATTCATCCTCCCCGATATCCTGTGACGCCGCCACTGCTGATACAACAGACGACACTACCGCGATCACCACGGGAATCAGAACCACTACAAATCCTCCTGCCAGTAACATAAATCCCATAACAAAACCTCCTGGTTAAATTCCTGTCTTTTACGCCTGCTGCCTGATCTCTTTACCGCATCAATATCCATGAGGGCAGCTCTCAGAATACTGAACCGCGCTTTTTGCTCCAGAAATATCATACCAGATTATTGAAACCGTGTAAAGTTCGCGTTGCGCGGAATTTTCATTTCGGCCGTCATTTTAGCCGCCCTTCTATGCAGTCATTAAATATGCAGGTATAAAAAAAGAAGTGCTGAACCTGATCAACACTTCTCATTTCATACGATAGTAAAAACGGAGAAAGAGGGATTTGAACCCTCGCGCCGCGTAAACGACCTACACCCTTAGCAGGGGCGCCTCTTCAGCCTCTTGAGTATTTCTCCACAGTCTGAACTATCCTCTACCAATATGAAACTGTGCGTTCCACAACAACGCAAAATTTATTATACCTAAAGCATTCCCATTTGTCAATCTTTTATTGCCCTGAAATCACCGAAATTTTCAGAAATTTTTTTGACACCATCAATGTGTGGCGCCGCCCGTCACTTTAATGTCCTTCTCAGTGTCCACGACCGCCTCAATCGCCGCCGTGATCGCTTCCACCATCATATCCTGCGACATGGAAGGCATATTCTTCTTATCCACTGCCTGCTGCGGCAGGAAAGGGATATGGATAAAGCCGCTGCGTTTCCCGGGATATTTGACCGCCAGCAGATGACATACACCATATGTCACGTGATTACACACAAAAGTGCCCGCCGTGTTGGATACAGACGCCGGAATGTTCCGCTCCCGGATCCGCTGCACCATCGCCTTGATCGGCACCGTCACGAAATAGGCCGCCGGTCCGTCTGCATATATGGGTTCGTCAACGATCTGGTTCCCCGCATTGTCCGGAATCCGGCAGTCGTCCACATTGATCCCCACACGCTCCACCGTGATATCCGGCCTGCCGCCTGCCTGTCCGACCGACAAAACCACATCCGGATCGTATCCGGCGATCGCCTCGTCGATCACCCGGAGGGATTGATGACAGACCGTCGGAATTTCCAGCTTTATAATCTTTGCGCCGCCGATCGTATCGGGCAGTCTCTTCACCGTCTCGATCGCCGGATTTACCTCCTCCCCGCCGAACGGGTCAAATCCGGTAACCAGTATTTTCATGACTCTTCCCCTTCCTGCAGAGAACAGTACTGCACAGCGGCTGTCTCATACAGATCGTTCCCCCGGGCGTCAATCACCACAATCACGGGAAAATTCTCCACTTCCAGCCTGCGGATCGCCTCTGTGCCAAGGTCGTCGTATGCGATCACCTCGGATTTTTTGATCGACTTCGAGAGCAGCGCCCCGGCGCCGCCCACTGCTGCAAAGTATACCGCCCCGTTCCTTACGACGGCTTCTTTCACGGCCACGCTCCTTCTGCCTTTGCCGATCATACCGGCCATCCCCATATCCAGCAGCGCCGGCGTATATTTGTCCATACGGCTGGCAGTAGTCGGCCCTGCGGAACCGATTGGCCTGCCTTCCCGCGCCGGAGACGGCCCCATATAATACAGGATGTTGCCCTGCATCGCAAGCGGAAGCCCTTCTCCCCGCTCCAGCGCTTCCTGCATTCTCTTATGGGCCGCATCTCTTGCCGTGTAGATCGTCCCGGTTATATACACATAGTCACCGGCCCGCAATCCGCTGGCCGTTTCCCTGTCCATGGGTGCCTTGATATGTTGTTCCATACTGTAGTTACCTTTCCCGCTGTCTGTCGCTCTCTTCTTTCTCACAGCACTCTCACCGCATGTCTGTTCACATGGCAGCAGATATTTACCGCCACCGGCAGTCCCGCTATATGTGTCGGGTAAGTATTAATGTTCACCGCCAGCGCCGTCGTCGTACCGCCCAGGCCGCCGGGGCCGATGCCGGTCTGATTGATCTTCTGCAGCATCTCCTCCTCCAGCTCCTTCACATACGGAATCTCCGAGCGCTGGTTCACCGGTCTTGTCAGCGCCTTCTTGGCCAACAGTGCACACTTCTCAAAAGTGCCGCCGATTCCCACACCCACCACCATCGGAGGACATGCATTCGGCCCGGCGTCCTTAACTGCCGTCAGAATTGCCTTTCTGACACCCTCGATACCGTCCGCCGGTTTGAGCATAAAGACGCGGCTCATATTTTCACTGCCGAATCCTTTCGGAGCCACCGTGATTTTCACCTGATCGCCGGGTACCATCTCATAATGGATCACTGCCGGCGTATTATCCTTCGTATTTTCCCGAAGGATCGGGTCTTTGACTACAGATTTGCGAAGATACCCTTCTGTGTATCCCTGTCTGACGCCCTCATTGACTGCTTCATCCAAAAGTCCGCCCTCAAAATGTACATCCTGTCCGATCTCCATCAGGATCACCGCCATTCCGGTATCCTGACAGATGGGAATCATATCCTCACCCGCGATCTTGAGATTCTCCTGAAGCTGGCACAGAATCTGCCTGCCCAGAGGCGCCTTCTCCGTCCGGGCTGCTTCTTCCATCGCCTCCGCCATATCACCGGCCAGAAAATGATTGGCCTCGATACACATTTCCTTAATGCTCTGCGTGATATCCGCAACGTCTATATTCCGTACCATGCTGTTATAACCTGTCCTTACCTTGTTGTGATCCGGGCTGCCCAATCCGCACATGCCTCATGTGCAGTACTATACTGTAGCAGCGTTTGACAGCCGCATGAACGCGTCCGCCTGTCTGTCACGTACTATAACTGTACCATACTGCGGCATTGTGCTCATCCCGTGATCTGTGCTCTGATTGTTTCCAGTTCCTCCTGCGTTGCCTCCTGCGGTTTCCAGCCGATCTTCTGACCGTCATCCCGATATCTGGGAATCAGGTGCATATGAAAATGAAATACGGTCTGCCCCGCCAGCTCGCCGTTGTTCTGCACCAGATTAAACCCTTCACATCCAAGCCGCTGCATCATCTGTGCCGCCATCTTTTTGGCCAGCTTCATCACTTCCCCTGCCGTCTCCTCCGGCAGTTCATAAAGATCTGCATAGTGTTCCTTCGGCAGGATCAGGGCATGTCCCTTCGATGCCGGCCCCAGATCCAGGATCACCCGGAACTTATCGTCTTCATACAAGGTCTTAGAGGGAATCTCCCCGTTCGCGATCTTACAGAAAATACAGTTTGTGTCTTTCATACTCGTCTCCCTTCACCGCTTTATATCCCGCCTACTTTGCTCCTGCGGGCTGTACGCCGAACAACAGCACCTGATCCAACGCTCTCAGAATCTTGAAATCCCCCTTCATCCGCATATCGCCCGCCATGAAAGAGGCCTGGAATGTGCTCTTACCGGCAATGATATTCTCCATCGTGGTTCTTGAGAGCTGCACTTCCACGTCTACCCGATTGCCCTCTCCATAATAGCACTGCAGATTTGAGCCGTTGATCTCTATGATCAGAGGCTGCTTCTTCCCTTCAATGGTCAGCTTATAGCCTGCCGCCACTCCCGGCTGCGGTTTAAAATGTCCCTGAATATCCCGCAGGAATTCTTCCGGATCATCCCGCTCACTGCTGCCCATCAAGTCGCGGAACATGCTTGCCAGCTCCTGAATATCCGCTTTCTGCCGCTGCACATACGTGTCGTCGGAGACGAACTGGGACAACTGCTCCGACTCCTGCGGTGTGAAATTGATATTCTTCGTGATTGCAACCTTCTGCTTCACAGCCTGATTGCTGGCCGGAAGACAGGGCAGCTTCTGGTTGATCGTGCGGTACAGATTCTCCGCCTTTTTCTCTATGATGCGGATATATTCCTCATTGTCCTCCAGCATGGACGTATCCGCTATATAACCGCAGATCCCGCTGCACGGACGCCCGCCCAGAATCTCCCAGGCCGTGGCAAGATTCAGCTTCCCTTCCCGCTCCCCGTAAGTGGTGGACATGACAATAGGGCACATGTAGATCTGGCTGATCACTTCCTTATCTCCATACAGCCAGCAGGAATCCAGGAACTGGTACATATAGCCGCCGATCCCGTACCACTCCACCGTACTGCCAAGGATAACACCGTCGGCCTCTTTAAGACTCTGCGGCAGCGTTGTGATACTGTTCTTCAGATCATACAGATGAAAGGTCTCCACCGTAACGCGGAGTTCTTCCAGCACTTCCTTCATTTTATTCAGGACAAAAAGCGTCGGATCGTCCATCAGTCCCCGCCCACCATAATAAATATTAATCTTCATCCTAATCTCCATCCTTTCCTGTTCTGCTCTGTTATGAAGGCAGATCTATCGTTTTATGAAGCCCGTTTGCCGATAAAACTAAAAACTGCTGCCAGCGCAAATCCCATAAGTACGCCTCCGATGTGCGCCGCGTTATTGACATTTGAGCTTGTAAATCCGCAATAGAGTGAAAAAGCGATCACAAAAGCCACCCGGCCTGCCGACAGGGATTCCAGCCTGCCGCGGTGGAGGATCACCAGAAGCAGCAGCGCTCCCTGCACGCCGAAGACCGCACCGCTTGCTCCCACCGAACTGTAATAATCGTTCCGCAAAAGCTCGTATCCCATGGACAATACATCACCGGCAATGCCCGAAAGCAAATAGAGTACGGCGTACCGCAGATGTCCAAGTTTTCTCTCCACGATCTCTCCCACATAATACAGGACGATCATGTTGCTGAAAAGATGTCTCACGTCTGTATGCAGAAACATGGAAGTG
>Ga0137308_100252_pt1 | contig 97932 bp, 86 predicted proteins | sample Inofrocosms_June_FD_97181 | JGI IMG/M metagenome (GOLD analysis project Ga0137308, IMG submission 97181) | Mouse cecal microbial communities from Vienna, Austria - N-Acetylneuraminic and N-Acetylglucosamine D2O microcosms_June | ecosystem: Host-associated > Mammals > Digestive system > Large...
AACTTACTGCCAGGTGCGCTTTCAGGTTACGTTTGTAGCGGCGTCCTGGATAGACCAGGAGAAGTTCTTTGCTTATCAGTAATTCTTCAAGATACCTCCGATTTACAAGGTCATACATGGCACTGGTGTGCATCTGGAAATATTCTTTCTGGTTTTCCCTTTTATGGCAGACATAATCCCAGCCTTTGCCCTGTTCCATTGGAAGGCTTATATCTGAACCATCACATGCAACCAGCTGGTGTCCTTTGTATGTTTTTTTAAGGAAAGAACTGTCCAGGCTATACATTGCACAAGGTTATTGGCAACTACATCTTTAATTGATGAGTCACTTGAATCTTTAATACTGCAACTGGCAATAACATCCCATAATGCTATATTATTGCCAAGAAGCAGTTTCTTTTTAGCTTGTACTCCCACTGAAACAAGTAAGTCCCTATCCACCGCTTAAGAAGCGTGTATTTTAAAGGGCTTATTTGATGAGGTTAAAATATTCTTTCATTTTATATTACCATTCTTTTCTCCCTAGATAAGGCAGCAATTTAATCTTTTTCGTAACCGTTTCTTTTGTATAAAAGCAGAAAAACAAGTAAACTTATAACAAGTTCACCAGCCAGTACAACAAAAGCAAGAGGCTTTAATATATATTCCTCCCCATTAGCAAAACATTCTGCCATATCCGTAATTACACCTGTAAATACAAAACCTGAAAGTTTATGCAGAAATTCTGATATTCCTCCAAGCAATGGCAGCATCATAAATACCATTATAAAAGGATATGAAATTAAATTTGCACTCATCTGGTTTTTTGCACATATGCCAACAATCATTCCAATTATGCAGCTTGTTAATGATGCAATAATATTAACAACAAGGAATAAAGGCAAAGATACCTGTTCCATAGGGATACCACTTATAAAAAGTATGGCAAAGTTTAAAACTATTGTAATAATAAATGGGTAAATAATGCTTCCAAGAAAATATTGTATTCCTGTTACAGAGGATGTCATAAGTACACGTAATGTATGTTTTTCCTTTTCTTCTGCGACCTCTGTACCTACCATAAGAAAACCATCTATACAGATATTCATGGAAATACCAAGGTTTAACAGAAGTGAAAGCATAACAGGGCTCAGATGTCCTCCTGAGTTTAACCCATATAAAATCTTATATCCAAATACCATTAATATTGTTATTACAATGCCTGACATAAGTGTAGTGTTTTTGCTTATGCAAAGCCATTTAATCTGTGCTACAGCAGCAAATTTTCTTATATTTTCCATAATAATTCCCTCCTTTATGCATCTATAGGTTTTCCTGTTACTTGCAGAAACACGTTTTCTAGTGTTGGTTCACATGAATGTATACACTGGATTAGATTTTGTTTCATCCATCCAGAAATCTTATCTGCATTTTCGGGGGTTTGTTCTAATAAAATTTCTTTATTATCTTCTAAGAGTATTTTATATTTTTTATTATGGTTATACTTCAGGCAAAGTTCCTTTGGTGTGCCAATTTCCACAATATTTCCATCATATAGAAGTGCAACCCTGTCACAAAGTTTTGTAGCTTCATCCATATTGTGGGTTGTTAAAAATATTGCCATCCCTTCTTCTTTTAAATCCAGCAGCATTTTATGGATTTCAAGTGCAGTTGAAGGGTCAAGCCCACTTGTAGGTTCATCAAGGAACAAAATTCTTGGTTTGTGGAGTACAGCCCTTGCAAGAACAAGACGCTGTGCCTGCCCTTTAGAAAGTTTTCCAGCTTGTTTTTTGCTGTGTTCTGACAGTCCTGTCTGTTTTAAGACTTCTTTAATCCTGCCAGATGGGACATTCAGTATTTTTGCAAATACAGCCAGGTTCTGCCATACAGTCATTTTGTCATAAAGACCGCTGTTATCTGAAACTACACCAATATTTTCATAAATTGAAGCATCAATATTAGCAGAATTTGTACCTAAAATCATGGCTTCGCCAGATGTCTGGTGCAGTTGTCCTGTAATAATTTTAATAACAGTGGTCTTGCCGGCACCAGAAGGCCCAAGAAAACCAAGTATTTCCCCCTTATGAAGCGTTATACTGATATCTTTTAATGCAAGTTCAGTTTTATAACGTTTAGAAATATGCGACAGTTTAAGTAAAATTTTTTGTTCCATAAAAATCTCCTTCTTTCTTAATATTTTTATGGAATTATTTTACTACCATGCTGTTTATAGGTGTTAAAATCTGCCTGGATGGTATTTCCTGCTGCCTGGAAAGTACAAAATCTATATCTTGCTTAAAAGAAGTTTTTTTGCATTCCGGGAGAAAAAGCATTTCTCCCCATTGCTCATATGTATTTCTTTATGTTTTAAATCTAGTTCCCCAATATGGCATAGATTGACCAGGTATCCTCTGTGTACTCTTATAAACTGTTCTCCAAGCTGTTCTTCAAGTTCCTGCATACTTCCAATAAAGTCTAACCTGTCATTAAAGGCATGGAGTTCTATCCTGTGTGTACGTCCTGATGTTTCAAAAAACATTATTTCATCTATTGTGATATGCTTAATAACATCCATTGCTTTGAAAGTAAAGAATTTCTTTTGTTCCCCGCCTTTTTCCATGCACATACGTTTTGTAATTGTTTCAAGTGCCTGTTTTATGCCATCAAGCATTTTTTCCATATCATCTTTAATAATATAATCCATTGCCTCAAGATGGTAACGGAAAGTTTCAAATGCTAATTCTCCAAATGCTGTAATATAGATAATAAAACCTCTTGGGTCAGTTTCACGTATTTTACTGCCAAGCCCGAACCCGTCCATTGGTTCATCCTTTAATTCTATATCTAAAAAATAAATGCCTCTTTGTGTGGAACTTGTTGCTGTTTCTATAATTTCTTCTGGATGCCTGCTGCATACCACAATTTTCATATCATATCCATTAATTAAAATCTGTTTCTCAATATATTCTTTCTGGATACACAATATTTCATAATCATCTTCACATATATATATACTGGAAGCATAACCGGACCTCCTTATTCCTGGATTTTTAGTTCTTGTATAAAATATCCGTTCTGTACAGATGTATGTGGAAAAACATTATCATAGCGTTCAAGGATTTTCTTGTAATTTGCGAGCCCTGTACCTCTGCCTTCTCCTTTCGTAGAATAACCCTCAAACCAGATTTTATGAAAGTCAATTTCTGAATAAAGTGTATTTTTAACTCTGAATGTTGTAAATCCTTCCTGGCGGCTAATCATAATATTTACATATGCATTTTGTTTTCCACATACTTCATCTATTGCATTATCTATAAGTATTCCAAAGCACCTGCACAAATCTGTTCCGTGGAGTGTGGTATACAGAAGCGGGCGGAGTACTTCAAGTTCACATTTTATATGTTTTGACTTCATAAGCTCCATTTTATTAAGCAGCAGCCCCTTAAGCTCCATGATATGTATATTTCCAAGCTGTGTAAATTTATGTATCTGGCTGCCAGCCTGGTGTTCAAAGTCTGATGTCATATCCTGGATAAAATTCTGTACTGCTTTGATATCCCCTTCTTTCGCTGAAAGATACATTCCTGACATCATATTTTTATAGTCATGCCTGAACCTGTGGATTTCAAGCTGTATTTCTTCAAGGTTTTTTATATAAATATTTTGTTGCTGTATATTGATTTGCTGTGCTTCAAGTTTTTGTTTTTGTATCTCAGTAATTTCCATATAAGCAAGTATTATGTTTATAATTAAAATAGTTATGATAGTAGAAGCAGAATATTTATTTATTATCAAATTTTCTGAATTAATTGTATTTGCAATATATATTGTTGCTGGATACAGGCTTAAAAGTATATTTTTCTTTGGACTGCTGTTATAGTTGTTAATCCGGTGTCTGGTTATCCTGCCTGCTTCTGTTTTAGAAAGTAATAAAATTAAAATAATTTCTATTAATGGCGTAACCAGAAAGTTATATAAAATATAAAGCAGGAACTCATGCAGGATGGCAATATGGAACTGGAATCTTGGAAGGAATATAAGAATAATATACTCTGAAAAATTAAATAACATACAAAGGAATATTGTTGCAACCCATGATTTTAACCACCCTTTTTTAAATATTAATTGCATGAAAAGAGTTATATTTATTGTTGTTAAATAATCAGTTATTATTTCAAATATATAAAAAGGCTTCTTGAAAAGTCCAGCAGTATAAAAAAAAGCACCCATTAAAGCAAGAAAAATAATGTTTAAAACTGCACAAGAAAAAATTATATAGTCTTTTTTCCTAAATTTTATAATATTCCATCCCAAGAAAAATTTTGCAATTAAAAGGATAAATATAAACATGAACAGAACGGATAGTATATTATAGACCCATGCTCCTAAAAGAGACATAATAACTCTCCTTCCAATTATATAACTTCTATATAAATAATATATTACATTAAACAGCAGGGATTTACAAGTTATGCAAGGTTTTTGGCCACGCCCGTTTTATAAATTCCTGTACAATAAACTGTATACAGGATAATTTCTGGTTATCTTGTGTTTGTAATGTACGCAAGGTTTCTATGTTCCCCTGGATTATTCTATTAAAGGGGTACTTTAAGCCCACTGGCATTTAATTCCATGTGTATCAGGAGAAACGTAAGTTTCCTTTGGTGCACATGGAATTTATGTGCCACTGCGTGGCTTGATGTAGCGCAATGTCATTTAGTTAGGGAAAATTCTAAAAACAATGAACTTATTTTGAAGAAATATCTGGGAAAAATTGTATTAAATACCTTTTTGTTGTAACTTATATACCAGAAGGTATTTATAATGAAATTTTCTATATCTGTACAAAAACGGCTGTTAAAAATTATTTCCCACCCGGAGATTTACCACAGGATACACAGAAGCAAGTAACATTCCTTAGCAAAGAGCACCTGGCAGTAAGTTTCCTTTACAGAACCAGTTAATATCTGTAATATACTATACAATATTTTTATTGCTGGCGCAAAAAATTCTGTAAAAAACATAAATAATATGGATGGTTTGCTTAACTAAATGACATTGCATCCAAGCGGAAGCGTGCTGCTATTGGTAAACATTTGGAACTGCCAGAGCCAATACTTTTTATACTTCAATTCATTCCCTGAACCTCTTTATAAGTATACCTCCAAGCATCCCTGTAGCTATTCCAGCCACTATCCCTGCTATTAACAGAAATGGAAGATAATACATTATAAGCTTATTATTAAGAACAACTATAGCAACAAGTATCTGTCCTATATTATGGGACACCCCTCCTGCTACACTTACCCCATATACAGAGAACTTCTTTGTCTTCTTTAACAACAGCATTACCATAAAACTTAAAATACCACCAGACAAGCTGTAAAGCAGACCTGACAGGCTTCCAAAAGTAATACCACATAATATTATCCGCACAATAGCTATGCAAAATGCTGTAAGCGGGTTTAAATTAAATATAGAAAACAACACTACTATATTAGATAAACCAACTTTAATGCCAGGTACACCAAAATTCAATGGAAGCATTGATTCTACATAACTTAACACAAATGCCACAGCCACTAGCATACCTGTTTTTGCTATATTTTTAGTATCCATACCTAGTTTACTTTACATCTTTTATACTAAAGCTTACCCTGCCCATTTTATCCTTGCCAAGGCATACTACTTTAACTCTGTCACCAAGTGTAAGGACATCTTCAACATGATTTATCCTCTCCCTTGCTATTTTAGAAATATGGACCATTCCTTCTTTACCTGGGGCAAATTCAAGAAATGCACCAAATTCTTTAATATTTATAACTTCACCTTCAAGGACTTGTCCTTCAAAGAAATCTGTAACAATTATTTCAATAAGCCTTCTGGCTTCTGCCATCATTGCCTCATCTTCACCACAAATTGAAACCATTCCTTCATCTGTAATATCAATTCTTACTCCTGTACGCTCAATAAGTGCATTAATTGTTTTGCCACGCTGTCCTACTACATCACCTATCTTTACAGGGTCAATCTGCATCTGGATAATCTTAGGCGCATATTTACCTACATTCTTACGTGGTTCACTAATTGCAGGAAGCATAACATTATCAAGAATATACATCCTTGCTTCACGTGTACGTCTTATAGCTTCTTCTACAATAGGTTTTGTAAGACCATGAATTTTAATATCCATCTGTATTGCTGTAATGCCGTCCTTTGTACCAGCTACTTTGAAATCCATATCTCCAAAGAAATCTTCAAGCCCCTGGATATCTGTAAGCACAATATAGTCATCATCCGTATCACCTGTCACAAGACCACATGAAATACCTGCAACTGGTTTTGTAATTGGCACGCCTGCTGCCATAAGTGACATTGTTGATGCACAGATACTTGCCTGTGATGTTGAACCATTAGATTCAAATGTTTCTGATACTGTACGTATTGTATATGGGAACTCCTCTTCACTTGGAAGGACTGGCACAAGTGCTTTCTCTGCTAATGAACCATGTCCTATTTCACGCCTTCCTGGTCCACGGCTTGGCTTTGTCTCACCTACAGAGTATGATGGGAAATTGTAATGGTGCATATAGCGCTTTTCTGTTGTAAAAGCATCAAGCCCATCTACTTTCTGTTTTTCAGAAAGTGGTGCAAGTGTTGTAATTGTACAAATCTGTGTCTGTCCACGTGTAAACATTGCTGAACCATGCACTCTTGGTATAAGGTCAACTTCTGCTGCAAGCGGCCTTATCTCTGTAATCTGGCGTCCGTCAGGTCTTTTATGGTCTTTCAGTATCATTTTACGTACTGTCTTCTTCTGGTACTGGTAAATTGCTTCACCAAGGATTGCAAGCCATTCTTCATTATCAGCAAAGGCTTCTTCAAGCTTCTCTGTAACCTGGCGTATATTCTCCTCACGTACCTGCTTATCATCTGAAAATACTGCTGTTTCCATTTCTTCTGGTGGTACAATTTCTTTAATTGCAGTGAACATTTCATCTGGAATTGCACAGCTTGTATACTCATGTTTTGGCTTGCCTGCTTCTTCTACTATTTTATTTGTAAATTCAATAATTGTCTGGTTTATTCCATGGCAAAGATATATTGCCTCAAGCATCTTATCTTCCGGGATTTCATCTGCACCTGCTTCAATCATAATAACCTTTTCACTGGTTGAAGCAACAGTAAGCCTTAATTGCCCATTATCCCATACTTCCTGTCCAGGGTTTACAATAAACTCCCCATCAACCATTCCAAGCTGTGTAGTTGCACATGGCCCACAGAACGGAATATCTGAAATACTTGTTGCTATAGCTGAACCAATCATTGCAACAAGTTCTGGACGGCATTCTGGGTCTACTGAAAGCACAAGATTGTTCAATGTGCAGTCATTACGGTAATCTTTTGGAAAAAGCGGACGCATAGGCCTGTCTATAACACGTGCTGTAAGCACTGAATTTTCTGATGCTTTACCCTCACGTTTATTAAAACCGCCTGGTATTTTACCAACAGCGTACATTTTCTCCTCAAATTCTACTGAAAGAGGGAAGAAATCTATGCCCTCCCTTGGTTTGTCTGATGCTGTAGCAGTACAAAGCACTGTAGTTTCACCATAATGCATAAGTGCTGCACCATTTGCCTGTTTTGCAACCCTTCCAATATCTACTGTCAAAGTCCTGCCTGCAAGTTCCATGGAATATGATTTATATGCCATTATCTCTCCCTTCTGGGTTTATAACCCGGTGCTGGCATTTAAGCCAGGATTTATTCTTCTGGCAGGCCTTCCGAAACAACTGAAAACGCCACCTTGGCAGATGGATTTTTCAGAAGTCCCGGTAACTGCCTGCACACTATGTGTTATAGTATATCATTAATGCTCCATCTATGCAAGAAAAGGACAAAAAAATGAAAAAGCAGGCCCGGATACAAAAATGGGGATAAAAAATATCCCCATTCCCTAAACTAACACTTGCAAACAAGCAAGATATAATTTATAATCAGATTAGAAACAATCAAAGGATTCTGCAGGTCCAGTGATTGTCACCAGAAACTTAATTAAATAATTAAACAGCAGGCTATCCCCTATTGGCGTAGGAGATAGCCATTTTATTTGCGGTGGTTGTCAATATAAGATAAAACTGCAAATACAACTAAAAGTAATGTTAAAACTTCTAAAGTATCCATATGTATCTCCTTTCCGTTTCCGGAAAGAACAACCACCAGACTATCCCTACGTTGTCCTAATCTGGTTGATTAATATTATAACATATTATTACAATAAATACTACAAAAAAACAGCCAGAATCCTGGCTGTCTTTCTTATATCATTATTTAACTTCTGCCTGCCTATTTTACTATACGTGCCTTTAAAACACCATCAATACTGTTTAATTTATCTGCCATCTCCTGTGTACTTTCTGAATCTATATCAAATACACAATATGAATAATTGCCTTTACTCTTATTTGTCATATGTGCTATATTTACGCCCTCAAATACATTAGTAAGGCGGTTTAACATTCCAGGTACATTTTTATGTGCTACTGTAATCCTCCCTTTTGCACTGCATTCGCCTGCGTCACATGCAGGGAAATTTACAGAATTAACTATATTTCCATTTTCAAGGAAATTACGTATCTGGTCAACTGCCATAACTGCACAGTTATCTTCGGACTCCTCTGTTGAAGCACCAAGATGAGGTGTAGCAATTACATTTGGCATACTAGCTACAGCAGGGTTAGGGAAATCAGTAACATATTTTGCTACTTTTCCAGTTTCCAGGGCTTCTTTCATATCCTCGTCATTTACAAGAGTGTCCCTTGCCATGTTAAGGATAACTACTCCATCTTTCATTTTACTGAATGCTTCTTTATTTATCATTCCCTTTGTATCATCAAGCAGTGGTACATGTATTGTTATATAGTCACATTCACTATAAATCTCGTCATATGTTTTAACAATATTTACATCCCTTGAAAGTGAAAGTGCATTTTTTACTGAAAGATATGGGTCTACGCCATATACTTCCATCTTCATGCGGTTAGCAACATTGGCAACAAGCACACCTATTGCACCAAGACCAATTACACCAATCTTCTTGCCCATAAGCTCTGTACCTGCAAACTGTTTTTTTGCCTTTTCCATATCCTTACTGATATTTGGATTGTCTTTATTTTCTTTAACCCATTCAATACCACCATTAATATCACGTGCTGCAAGAAGCATGCCTGCAACAAAAAGTTCTTTTACACCATTGGCATTGGCACCTGGTGTATTGAAAACTACAATGCCTTTGTCTGCGCATTTATCAACAGGGATATTATTGTATCCAGCACCTGCCCTTGCAACTGCAAGCAGGTTGTCTGAAAGTTCTGAATCATGCATTGAAGCACTTCTTACAAGTACAGCTTGTGCATCTGCAAAATTATCTGTCTTCTCATATCCATCTGTAAAATTATTAAGCCCTATAGCTGCTATAGGATTTAAACATGTATATTTAAACATTATGCATTTTCCTCCTCAAACTTCTTCATAAAGCTTACAAGCTTCTCTACGCCTTCTTTTGGCATAGCATTGTAAATACTTGCCCTCATGCCGCCTACTGTACGGTGGCCTTTAAGGTTTACTAATCCCTCTGCTGATGCCTCTTTAACAAACTTTGCATCAAGTTCCTCATTGCCTGTCACAAATGGGACATTCATAAGTGAACGGTCTTCTTTTACAACTGTTCCTTTGAAAAGCTTGCTCTGGTCAAGGAAATCATAAAGTATTTTTGCTTTTTCTTCATTTTTCTGTTTCATAACCTCAAGTCCGCCCATGTTTTTAATCCACTTAAATACTTTTCCACAGATATATATCCCATAAGCAGGAGGTGTATTATATAACGAATCATTATCAGCATGTGTTTTATACTGTAACATTGTTGGTGTTCCTGGAAGTACGTCTTCTGTAACCAGGTCTTCACGTATAATAACGATTACAACACCTGCTGGCCCGATATTCTTCTGGACACCACCATAAATTATGCCATATTTTGATACATCTACAGGCTCTGATAAAAAGCATGAAGAAACATCTGCTACAAGTGTCTTGCCCTTTGTATCTGGAAGTTTCTTATACTTTGTGCCATAAATTGTATTATTTTCACAAATATATACATAATCCGCATCTTCAGAAACTGGCAGGTCTGAACAGTCAGGAATATATGAGAATGTCTTGTCTTCTGATGAAGCAATTTTATTTGCCTTACCATATTTGCTTGCTTCCTGCCATGCCTTTTTCGCCCATTGTCCTGTAATAATATAGTCAGCAACTTTGTTTTTCATAAGGTTCATAGGTATCATTGCAAACTGCTGTGAAGCCCCGCCTTGCAGGAACAGGACTTTATAGTTATCTGGTATTCCCATTAACTCCCTTAAATCTTTTTCAGCAGTTTTAATTATATTGTCATATGCCTTGGAACGGTGGCTCATCTCCATAACCGACATGCCTGTTCCATCGTAATCTAACATTTCTGCTGCTGCCTCTTTTAATACCTCTTCCGGTAATACCGCCGGACCGGCTGAAAAATTATAAACTCTGCCCACTTTAATGTGCCTCCTTTTGTATATATCTATATGTTACTTAATTAATTGTTACCTTTTTTTAAATCATTTTCATCAAATGCCTCATCAATATTTTTGCCTGGGGCTACCATTGGAAATACTTTGTCATCACTTTGTATTATACATTCAATTACAACAGGTACATCACTTTCTAATGCTTCCCTAAGTACTGGCTCTGCTTCTTCTTTTGATGAAATCTTATATGCCTTTGCTCCCATTGCTTCTGAAAGTTTTATATAATCTATGTTGTCATTTAACAATGTATGTGAATATCTTTTTCCGTAGAACAATGTCTGCCACTGGCGTACCATTCCAAGTACCTGGTTATTAAATATAATTTCAATAACTGGCAGCCTGCTCCTTGAAGCTGTTATAATTTCATTCATATTCATACGGAAACATCCATCACCTGCTATATTTACAACCGTTTTATCTGGAAATGCCGCTTTAGCCCCTATTGCTGCACCAAGTCCATATCCCATTGTACCAAGCCCGCCTGATGTAATTAATGTACGTGGCTTAAGGTATTTATAATACTGTGCTGCCCACATCTGGTGCTGCCCTACTTCTGTCGCTATAATTGCATCACCCTGTGTAACTTCATAGAGTTTTTCAATAATATAAGGACCTGTAAGCACTTCTTTATTATATGTAAGTGGAAGTGCATCCTTACGTGCCATTACTTTGTCAATCCATTCTTTATGGTAAAGCTGTTCAAGCCTTGAATTAAATATCTCAAGCACTGATTTAATATCACCAGTTATATTTATATCAACAGAAACATTTTTATTAACTTCTGCATCATCTACATCTATCTGGATTATTTTTGCATTTTTGGCAAATGTTTCTGTATTGCCTGTTACCCTGTCTGAGAAACGTGAACCAAGCACTATAAGCACATCACATTCAGATACGCTTAAATTAGCTGTCTTGGTACCATGCATGCCAAGCATGCCTATATAGTAATTATCATCACCACGGAAAGCACCTTTTCCCATAAGGGTATCTGTAACAGGTGCATCAACACGTTTGACAAATTCTTCAAGTTCTTTTGAAGCGTTTGCAATAATAACACCTCCGCCTGTAAATATTACAGGCTTCTTTGAAGCACGTATTGTTTTAATTGCTTCTTCTACTGCCAGTTCATCAATTTTGTCTGTCATTCTTGGAATAAGTCCTGGAACTTCCTTTACATAATCTGTTTCATCGCTTGTAGCATTTTTTACAATATCTATAAGAACAGGTCCTGGCCTTCCTGAACGTGCTATTTTAAATGCACGCCGGATTGTTGGCGCAAGTGCATTTACGTCTTTAACAATAAAACTATATTTAGTAATTGGTGTTGTAATGCCTGCAATGTCTATCTCCTGAAAGGAGTCTTTGCCAAGCAGCGGAAGCCCTACGTTGCATGTAATTGCTACAACAGGCACTGAATCCATGTATGCTGTTGCAATTCCTGTTACAAGATTTGTTGCACCAGGACCGCTTGTTGCCATGCATACACCAACTTTGCCTGTTGCACGGGCGTATCCGTCAGCAGCATGTGCAGCTCCTTGTTCATGTGAAACAAGCACATGTTTTATTTCATCCTGGTGGCGGTATAATTCATCATATATATTTAATATTGCACCACCCGGATAACCAAAAATAGTGTCAACACCTTGTTCCTTTAAACATTCAATAACAATCTGGGAACCTGTCATTTGCATTTTAGTAACCAACCCTTTCTTTTATATATTAACAAGATTAAACAGCCTGGAACAACGCTCTAGTCCATCTGCATCTTAAGGATTGCTCCTTTATCTGCTGATGTTACCATAGATGCATATCTTGCAAGATATCCTGTTTTTACTCTTGGTTCTTTTGGAGTCCATGCTGCCTTACGTTTTTCAAGTTCATCATCAGACACCTTTACATTAATTGTATTTGAAGGTATATCTATTGCAATAATGTCCCCTTCCTCTATAAGAGCTATAGGTCCGCCTACTGCTGCCTCTGGTGATACATGCCCTATTGAAGCACCCCTGGAAGCACCAGAGAAGCGTCCATCCGTAATAAGGGCAACGCTTGAACCAAGCCCCATTCCTGCAATGGCTGATGTAGGATTTAACATTTCCCTCATGCCAGGCCCGCCTTTTGGCCCTTCATAACGGATAACCACAACATCACCTGAAACAATCTTTCCGCCTTTAATTGCTGCAATAGCATCTTCTTCACAGTCAAATACCCTTGCTGGTCCTTCATGTACCATCATTTCAGGCACAACTGCTGAACGCTTTACTACACAGCTGTCTGGTGCTATATTACCACGTAGCACTGCAATCCCGCCTGTTTCACTGTATGGTTCACTAACTGGGCGTATAATTTCTGTATTTTTATTAACACAACCTTCTATATTTTCACCCACAGTCTTTCCTGTTGCTGTTATAAGGTCTGTATAAAGAAGTCCTTTTTTATTTAATTCATTCATAACTGCATAAATGCCGCCTGCTTCATTCAGCTCTTCCATATAGTGATGGCCTGCTGGTGCAAGATGGCACAGGTTAGGTGTCTTTGCACTAATCTGGTTAGCTATGTCAAGGTTAATCTCTACACCTGCTTCATGTGCAATTGCTGGAAGATGGAGCATTGTATTTGTAGAACATCCAAGTGCCATATCAACAGTCAGGGCATTCATAAATGCTTTTTCTGTCATTATATCCTTTGGACAGATATTTTTCTCAAAAAGTTCCATAACCTTCATGCCAGCATGTTTAGCAAGCCTTATTCTTTCTGAATATACAGCAGGTATTGTTCCATTACCCCTAAGACCCATTCCTATTGCCTCAGTAAGGCAGTTCATGCTGTTTGCTGTATACATTCCTGAACATGAACCACATGTAGGACATGCATTACATACATAGTTATTTACTTCTTCATCAGACATCTTTCCTGCTGCATGGGCACCAACTGCCTCAAACATTGACGAAAGACTTGTCTTTTCACCATTTACATGGCCTGCAAGCATAGGCCCGCCACTTACAAATATTGTTGGTACATTTACCCTGGCAGCTGCCATAAGAAGCCCTGGCACATTTTTATCACAGTTTGGAACCATAACAAGTGCATCGAACTGGTGTGCAAGTGCCATACACTCCGTTGAGTCTGCTATTAAATCCCTTGTTACAAGGGAATATTTCATGCCAATATGTCCCATTGCAATACCATCACATACTGCGATTGCTGGAAATACTATTGGTGTACCACCTGCCATTGAAACACCTGTTTTAACTGCTTCAACAATTTTATCAATATTCATATGGCCTGGTACAATTTCATTATATGAACTTACTATGCCGACAAGCGGTCTTTCAAGCTCTTCTTCTGTAATGCCAAGTGCATTAAATAAAGACCTGTTAGGCGCTGTCTGCATCCCTTTCTTAACTGCATCACTTTTCATTTATATTTTACCTCATTTCTATTATATATGCCCTGCAACTAAATCACCCATTTGTTTTGTACCAACAAGGGTCTTTCCTTCATCCATTATATCAATAGTCCTGTATCCTTCTTTAAGTACCTGCTTTACAGCAGCTTCTATTGCATCTGCCTCTTTTTCAAGGTCAAATGAATAACGCAACATCATGGCTGCGGAAAGTATAGTTGCTAATGGATTTGCTTTATCCTGCCCTGCAATATCAGGAGCAGAACCATGGCTTGGCTCATACAGGCCAAGCTTTGTAGCACCAAGGCTTGCTGATGACAACATACCAATAGAACCTGTTACCATACTTGCCTCGTCTGAAAGAATATCTCCAAACATATTTTCTGTAAGTATTACGTCAAACTGTTTAGGGTCACGTACAAGCTGCATTGCACAGTTGTCTACAAGCATATCAGATAATTCTACTTCTGGATATTCCTCTGATACTTCCTTTACAACTTTACGCCACAGCCTTGAAGAATCAAGTACGTTTGCCTTGTCAACACTGCACACTTTTTTATTGCGTTTCATTGCAACATCAAATGCCCATCTTGCAATACGCCTGATTTCATTCTCGTCATATGTAAGGGTATCAATAGCTTTCAGAACCCCGTCCTCTTCTATTGTCTTGCGTTCCCCAAAATAAAGGCCGCCTGTAAGTTCCCTCATAACTACAAAGTCAAACCCGCCACCTGTGATTTCTTCTTTAAGCGGACATGCCCCGCTTAATTCATCAAATAATACAGCAGGACGGATATTTGCAAAAAGACCAAGCCCTTTACGGATTTTAAGCAGTCCTGCTTCTGGCCTTTTATCTGGTGGAAGCTTATACCAGCCGGATTTGCCAACATCGCCGCCTACAGCACCAAGCAGTACCGAATCTGCTGCCCTTGCTTTCTCTAATGTTTCATCCGTAAGCGGCTCACCATATGCATCTATCGAACAGCCGCCCATTAAAAGCTCCTGGTACTCAAAAGTATGTCCATACTTTTCACCAGTCTTGTCTAATACCTTCTTTGCTTCTGTTACGATTTCTGGTCCAATGCCATCACCTGGTATAACTGCAACTTTATAATTCATAACTTACGCTTCCTTTCTGGTATATATTCTAATGTATTTTTTATAAAAAGCATTATTCTATAGTGTATACACAAATTATTTCCCTGTCAAGCCACATATGTAGAAAAACCACATTATAAATACCTGGTAATTTAAACAAATAAAACCACCTGCATGGACAACGTTAAGTTGCAAAGCAGGCAGCCAATACATATATGTGTATATTTTTATCTTTTAATTATATTAAAACGGTTCTCTAAAAGCACCCAGTTAGCAAGAAACAGCCTCATTATCTGCCAGTAACCTGCTCCACGCAGACCAAACTCCTCAAGCAGGGAAAACTTGGCATCCATGCTTCTTACATCTTCAAACCATACCTCATGCCATACTCCATCTGCCCTGTAATTAAAATATGGGCTTTGTGCAGTTTCATCAAATTGTATTTGTGCACCATTGGCAGCAGCAATTTCTACAGCTTCAATATTTCCAATAGTAGTTGCAGCTGTTTCCCCTTGTATATAAGGTAAAGGCCAGTCATATCCATAATTTGGTATTCCTAAATCTATCTTGTCACGGGGTATCTGTGTAACTGCATACTCCACAACCTGCCTTACCTTATTAATTGGTGCAACTGCCATTGGCTCACTATATTTATACCACCATGCATTATAATGGTAATACCCTGAAATTTACAACTCATTAATTGTGTCTGTTACTGCCATACTCCGTATACGTTTTGATGGCCTGTACACTGCTATGGCAACTGATACAAACATCAGGACAAGTATAACTAAAAGTTCATGTACTGGCACTGTCCAACAGAATAACTCCCCAAAATGTGCTGTAACCAGTCTGGTATATATTACTTTGCTGGCAGAAAGCCCTATACCACATCCAAAAATACATCCAAAGAAAGCATATGTGTATGCTTCAGCAGAAATCATCCTGGACAACTGCCTGCCTTCCATTCCAACGGCACGCATAGCCTCATACTGCCTGGTTCTTGCAGATACACTCATTGAAATACTGTTTATAATGTTAAACATTGAAATTAAAGCAATAATAAACAAAAATCCATAAACCATAGCTTTAAATAAAGCCAATAAACCATTTTTACTGGTACGTCTGTCCTGGAAAATGTTTACTATTTCCTTTGCAATAGCTTTAATTGCATTTATCTCTGGTTCTGTTATATCTTTTTCCACATGCATATCAATAACCCCATAATTTTTCTCTCCTGTAAGCCGTACACATGTTTCCTCTGAACAGATAATGTCAATCTCCCCTCCTGTTTTGCCATCATTGCTGAACGGACTGTATTTAAGCATACCTGCAATTTCAAACTCTTCACCATTTATCCATATTTTATCACCAATTCTTAATGGATTTCCACTGTCATAAATTAAAAGTATATATTTACTATTACCAAAAACCTTTGGCAATTCACTGCCTTTATACAAATCATCATCCTTTCATCCTTACAAGGCGCATAATTTGCTTTTTACTTGCACCAATACACCTCATCATTCCAAAAAACTGTAAACGTTCAGCAATATTACTATTTAAACTTCCAGAAATCATAAAAATACCTGCTAATAAAACCATCAAAAGCAGACATGCTGCTATACCATAAGTATTCATTATATACTGGCTGTCACTAAAACCCATTGTTGCCATAAGCATTTTATTTACTTCTATATTTTTATCTGATGTTTTACATTGTTCTTTAATTTCAGAAAATACCCTTCGTATATTTCTATATTTTTTTAACTGGATATAATATATTGTATCTGGATTTCCATTGTTACAGATTTCCTGGAATACTTCTATATTAATAAATGCTGCAATTTCATTTTCTTTTGTAATAATAGCACTATCTTCACCTCCATTGGAGTTTATCCACTTTTTGTCATCCAGACGGAAACCTGATATTGTAAAATTATAACTTCCCGATGGTGTATCTAATATAATGCTGTCTCCTTTATTTACACCAAGTAGTTTTTTTGTATTAGCAGAAAGTATAATATCCTTTTTACCAGCAACACTTGCACTCCTGTCAAAATAATGCATAATATCTGTTTCTTCATCCAAAGCAGTAAGAAACATAACAGGTACTTTTGATGTCTGGAGTATTTTTTTACATAAATCAAATCCAGAGCCATCTGGAAGAGATACATCTAATATTACTAAATCATATTTTCCATCCTCCCACATTTTATCTGCTTCAAGGACTGTCCTGGCAATATCTATATCATAACCCTGTTTCTTTATAGCAAAAGAAAGCCGGTTTATTAAGCTGGAATCATCTTCTACCAAAAATATTTGTTTCATTAATATTTACACCATCCTTTAATTTCTGTAAAAATTATATGCAAAAAGACAAAGAATATCAAGCAGATGGCCAGACAGATTTTTTATAAAATTGTCATCATACAAAATTTTTACAAAAACAAAAAAGCTATTGGAAGAAAAACTGTTTTATGTTAGAATTCAATTAACCAGAATACCAGCAAAAAGGAGGTTTTGCAATAAAACAAATGGATACATACAACGATATTACTAATAATATATTTAAAGAATCTAGTTTAACTTATGACCAGAAATTTAAACAACTATTTGCAAAAAAAGTTTTCCTTGCACCCGTTTTAAAAAATATTGTTCCAGAATATAAAGAGCTTAACCTTGAAACAATAGAAGAATTAATTACTACACATAGCAATGTAAAAGTAAATCCGCAAGTTTATAATGCTGATGATTCTGGAAAGGGTAATGAGACTGAAACACATTATGATGTTCTGGCAGACTGTGCATTACCAGATGGTGATTGATTTAATACATTTGTACCTGGTATATCTATCAGAAGATTTTAAGTATGAAGAAACCCAAGAAAATTTAATTAAATATTTACAATCTGTATTTATTAAACAAGTTGATAACCCAAAATTTAATCCATATTATGAATACTCCAGTAAAATAAAGAAGGAGGTCGATGAGGTCATGACAATAAGGGAATCATTTGAGGCCAGAGGTGAGGCCAGGGGTGAAGCTATAGGTGAGGCCAGGGGCATGATAAAAGGAAGAATAGCCTTTCTATTAGAAGCTGGATATCCAGATACAAAAATTATCGAATATCTTACAACAATGAAAAAAAATCCATTAACACTAGAACAGGCAGAAAAATTTTTAGAAGAGTATTGTGAAGAATATCCAGATTAAGCACTTTAATACAAAACTTACTGATAATAAGGGGCTGCCAATATAATATTTTAGTAAAATTTTCTATATATATGGTACTTTATTAATGTGGCATCCCCTATTATAACAGTCTGTCCAGTTAATAATGCCCTGCCTATACAGAAATTAAGTTTCAATTATATAAAATAACAATATCCTATTAAAAAACCAGTCTGTTTTTATATTAAATAATATTATTTTTATTATAAAACATCTATATTTTAGGAAGCCCGTCCCATATAATTTGTTCTATAACCTTAATCTGTTTCTCCACTTCTTCTTTATATTTTAAAATATAATTATCACAAAATTGTACATGACAGTTGCCTATATATGTATCTAATACTACATTACTTTCCTTTATTTCACTTTCCACCATATTCCTGCACCTTTCAATATAATTTATATTTATTACTACAATGGTTAAAAACTAATGTTTTTGTTTGTATAAACTCTTCGGTTTCTAACCGCTTTAAGACGTATTTGGAAATTGCTTTGGAATTGACAGAGCCAGTAAATTTATGTACTTTTTAATTTTCAAACATGCCTTAGTAATATTATATTACATTATTGGCAGCTTATGTCTTAGATAATTGATGAACCAGTTTCCGGACTTAGCCCTGTTATAACAAATAAAATACATTCCATCCTGATGGAACAAAAGAAAAGCGGAACTATTATCTTCCTTACAACACACAATATTCATAAGGCAGAAAACATCTGTAGCAATATAGCATTATTAAATAAAGATAATATTATAGAATACTGCAAGCCAGCAGATATATGCAGAAAATATAATTCTTTAAATAAATTTAAAATAATATTAACAAATGGTGAGATAATTTTTTTGGAAAACAACATTACCTCTGCTGCAAAGATTAATGAATATTTAGAAAAAGGTATTATTGAAACCATGCATTCCACAGAACCATTACTGGAAACTGTTTTTACCAGTATTGCAGGAAAGAAAATAACATTCTTGCATGGGTATCTTTACTGGCCATGCCTGAAACAAGATTTTTGTGCACCTGCCATTTGCTGGAATCATTATTTCTTATATAAAGGCATATTATAAATTAATATTTTTATTTGAATCTATTATTAAGGTGGTTAAATACCGATGGTTTTACTTGTTTAAATTTTTATCTGCTACTTTGTTATCAAACGCTGTAGCACCCACTACAGCTCAATCTTCTGTCTTACAGATAGAAATTTATTCTGCATAAAATCCATTAGATATTTAACTGTTTTAGTAATATTAAAACAAGGAGTCCACAATGAATGGCAAATATTGCTTATACCTTAGAAAAAGCCGTGCTGACAGAGATGCGGAAGCACGTGGTGAAGGTGAAACTTTAGCACGCCATGAACAGACCCTTAGAGCCCTTGCTGGTAAAATGGGAATAGAAATTTCTGCTGTTTATAAAGAAATCGTATCTGGTGAAACAATTTATTCACGTCCTGAAATAACAAAACTTCTCCATGAAGTAGAAAATGGGATATGGGACGGAGTTATTGTTATGGAAATAGAACGCCTTGCAAGAGGGGCTACTATTGACCAGGGCATTGTAGCACAGGCATTCCAGCTTTCTGGAACTAAAATTATTACACCATTAAAAACATACGACCCAGAAAATGAATTTGACGAAGAATATTTTGAATTTGGGCTTTTTATGTCCAGAAGGGAATATAAAACTATAAACCGCCGCATACAAAACGGAAGAAAAGCTGCGGCAAATGAAGGAAGATATATTGCTTCTGTTGCCCCATTAGGATATAGACGCATAAAACTTAAAAATGATAAAGGCTGGAGCCTTGAAATTATACCTGGACAGGCAGAAATTATCCGCCTGGTTTTTGATTTATATGTAAATGGCCAAAGAAACCCTGATGGAAGCAGGAGTAAAACTGGCACTTCTAAAATATGCCAGATACTGGATAATTTAAATATAAAGCCTGTATCAGGCGGCAAATGGTCACCAGCATCTATACGTGATATTCTCCACAACCCTGTTTATACTGGGAAAATACGCTGGGGATATATAAAATATGAAAAATTAACACAAAATGGTTCTGTTACAACCAAGCGTATAAAAAATAATAATTGTATTATTTCACAAGGCCTGCATAAAGCTATTATAGATGAAGAAACTTTTAATAAAGCACAAGAATTATTAAAATTACATAGAAAACTTTCTATTCCATCTGGCAAGAAACTTAAAAACCCTCTGGCAGGACTGGTCTATTGTAAAAAATGTGGCCATCTTATGACACGTCTTGCACCTTCTTCTAAAACACAATACGCTGCCCTGAAATGCCCTGGCAGATATTGTGATAATATATCAGCACCAGTTGGAATTATTGAAGAAAAAATTATATATTCATTAGAAATCTGGCTTGCGGATTATAAATTAAATATACAAAAAAATGAAATAAAAAATATTTCTAAAACATATAAAAATTCCTATACCACATTAGAAAAAGAGGCTGTCACATTAAAATCACAATATGAAAAAACTTTTGATTTACTAGAACGTGGTATTTATGACGATAAAACTTTTTTAGACAGAAACAAATTAATAAAGTATAAAATTGAAGAGTGTAATATGGCAATGGATAAACTAATGGAATTAGAAAAAAAAGAAAAACATATGTTATCTGTTGAAAATAATTTTATTCCTGTGGTAAAAAATATTGTAGATGGATATGGCACTATTAAAGATATAAGTATGAAAAACAAGCTTCTTAAAGCCATAATAAAAAGAATTGAATACATAAAAGAAACTAAAAATACACGTGGAAAACGTGATAATGATAATTTCAGTTTAGTAATATATCCAATTATACCATATAAAAATAATATTAGAATTTAAACAGTAAATTTATTACCTGCATAACACATGGTTATATTTATATCCCCACTCATATGTCATAAGCAGGCAGCTGTTAGCGGCTGCCCCAAGGCCGCCATAATCTTTTCCCTCATATAAAAGCCCTTTCTGGCCTGATGATGTCTTTGGTGCAAGTGCCACAGAAACCATATAACCATAGACATTCATCTCTCTTGTAAGCCTTGCTACAAATGAGGTAAATAAATCCCTGTCTTCTGCCTTAATATACTCAAAGTCAACATCAACACCCCTGAAATTCTTCACCCTTAGCATTTCAAAAAGGTCCCTGATAAGATTATCCTGTGCACTGTCACTATTTACAAGGGCAGAAATAAGATTATTATTAAACATTCCGTCTGGTCCAAGAGGAGTAAGAGTAAGCACTGGTTCTGTCCCGGACTGCAGGGCAGCATCTATCATTCTTGTATCATCCTGGGAAGGCGGAAGCAGTTCACCAGTTTCAGTAAAACCATAAGAAAAAACAGACAACGTCGTCAGATAAGGAAGCGTTGTTTGTAGTACTTTTGAATTAATATATGGATATGCGTATCCATTTACAGTAACCTGTCTTTTATCCTGTGGCAGGTTATCCTGTACAGGTACCAGAAGTGCCTGCCCTATTACAAGAGGATAAGGATATGTTATCTGGTTTACAAATGCAATCTCACTGGCTGGAACCTGGTATTCTTCTGCAATCCTGTCAATCGTATCACCTTGTTTTACTACATATATTTCCAATATAAACCTCCATGCAATCTATTTATATATAACAATATTTTAAATAGATATCATATATTATTATTAGATATTATTCCAGGATTTATATTTTGTTCCAGAAAGTACAATGGTTTCTTAATATTATGTTTAAACTGCTTTACGCAGCCTTTTAAAGGCTGCGCAGTGGATTCAGGCATTCTCATACTCTTCTATTATAGGGGCTATCTGTGACAGCATATTGTCTACATCTTCAAACATAGAACCCTTCATTGTACCAAGTTCCCTTGCTTTCTCAATATGTGCCATAACTTTCTTGTATTGTGCTTCTGTATCTGCAAATGACTGCTTAACTTCATTAAGCTTTTCCCTTGATTCAGTAATTGTTGCTGTTATTTTATCTTGTACTGTCTCTGCGCCATCTGCTGCTGAAATGATTTCATCAAACATATCATATGTTGTATTTACACTGTCCACACCTTCTGCCATTGCTTCATTTGATGCTGTAATACTTTCACTCATCTTTTCTGCTTCATGTTCTACGCCACCTATACCTTCTTCTACTACCCCAGCAAGGTCTTTAATTTCATTTGCCAGCCTTTTTACATCCCCTGCAACAACGGCAAACCCTTTTCCTTTTTCCCCTGCCCTTGCTGCCTCAATAGACGCATTAAGCGCAAGTATATTAGTCTGGTCTGCAACTGTAATTATCTGCTTCATACATTTTTTAATATTTTCAATAGCTTCCTGGAAATTTGCAAATGTATTCTGGATTTCCTCAAAACATTCCTGTACCTGTTCAGCACTTCCCTTTAACTGGTTTACCTGCTGCTGTACATTGCCTACTGTTCCAGTAATATCATCCCTGACTTCTGCAAACTGTCCAGATATCTCACCAACTGAGGCAAACACATCATGGAAAGTATCAAGGTTTTCTTTTAATTTCATATCTTCTCTTAAAACCTTATGGAATGCTAATCTTATATTTCTTAATTCATTAAGCGATTCAACTTCCTTACTTACCATTTCTTTCTGGTATTCACGCAGGTTTTTTGATACATACACAACTGGATACAATCCTGGTTCCCCATTTTTTCTGGCCCGCACCCTTTTTTTAGATATAAGCATTTATATATCCTCCCTTGTATTGTTTTGCTTTTATACCTGTTATGGCAGCCTATTCAAACACTACACATGTCATGGACTGGTTTACAAACTGGTTATTATAATGTTCCCCATATCCAACCAGGCCTGCATGGCTGCCAAGCTTTGACATTGTTTCAAGATATTCCTGCATATCATTGTTCTTACTGAACAAAAGGTAACGGAACAGGCAGTTTACAGAAAATACAGCTGAAATATGATTGAAATCATAACATATTCTTTGTATTGTATCATTTGCTACCATTTTGTAATCCTGAAGCTGTAAAAGCACCAGTACATCAGAATCGTTTACTTGCCTGTAACATGTCAGTGCACCACCTTCAACTGCTTTAATTGAAATTATGCATATTTCTTTTCCATTTAACTTTCCAAATGGGTTTATAAAAGTCTGGTCTGTAATATCCTTTTCGTCTATATGGAGTATTTCCTGGTAAACCTGTTTGGCAGGCTTTCCATTTAATGCTCCAAGAAGATAATTACTACGGTCTGTTTCAGATGCTATAAGATACTGTCCATCTAATGGTTTATAAATGTTTTCCTTATATGTCTTAACCCTTCCGCCTTTATTTTTTACAAATGCATAAGCAGCAGCATCTTCATAAACCTTTCCATTAGCAGAAACTTTTCCTGCATCACCTGTACCTCCTACCAGCTGGATATTGCGCTTACCAAGTAAACTATAAGCTGTTGTAAGTACACAGGCATCATTGCTGGAACAAAAATCAATACAGACTGTATTATCCGAAGATGCATCAATTTTCATTAAATCCTGCTCCATACGGTGTATATACTTTACAGGCATAGCAGATACCTGTTCTAGTACATTTGCCACTACTTCTGTCCCTTCTGTATATGCTATAATGCTGACACCATCTTCTACTATTCTTGTGTCATATCCCATGCCTATACATCCTATACTTGGGACTTTTGGAAATAATTTTTCAAGTTCAGCTACATGCTGCTCAAACTGCCTGTTGTTTGATATAAGCATGATAAATTCCGGATTTGATAATCCTATGGCCGCTTCCTCCAGATTTCCTCCCTGGCTCATTCCAAAAAATTGTCTCATTATACCTCCTTATAAACCTGCTTATGTAATTGTCAGGATATATCTGTAAAATTTCTTAACCAAATGTATTCCCACATTAATTCTGCTAATTTACAGATATGTCCAGAAAGACCTGGCATACAGGTATCCACAAGCCTGCTGCCTGCCTATATAATGGCATAAGCTTGAAAACGTTTACTTTGAAACCTTTTCAAGCTTATTCACTGACATTTTGCCTTGGACTATTATAACATATGATACTCTAAAAAAATATATCTTTTTTAAAATTTTGTGACTTTTTAACAAAGGTTAAAAACAAAATATATATATATTTCTTTCATATCTTCCAATTTATTCTATTTTTAGCAATATTTGCTGGATGTATATTTTATTACTGTATTCTTTAGAAGTATTTTTCAAGAAAGCCTGTTTATAATAAAAAAGAAAAGGTCCAAGTCTTTTTCTATGGCATCTTTACAATTACAAGAATTTCCTAAACCCAAAATATATAAAGGAGTGTATAAACGATATGGATTATATGAAAAAACAAATTAAAAAAAACAGAAATAAAATAAATATTGCAAGCAAATGTTTTACCATTTTTTGTATTATCTTATTTCTTACCTTTATACTAGAAGGCTGTTCAGGAAAAAGTACACAACCTGGACAGGATTCCATGGATAATATGGGACAAAGCGGAAGCATGGCAGAAGCAGCACAAGAACCTTCACAAAACCTTAAACGCCAAACAAAATCTTCTGGCAATACACAGCAAATTACAAAAAATATAAATAAAACAGCCTCAAACAAAAATAATAAAAACTATATTGGAAAGAAAAAAGCAAAGAAAAAAGCTCTTAAACATTCCAGCATATCTAACGAAAAAGTTACTTTTACAAAGGTAAAGCTTGAATACGGTAACGGAATTCCTGAGTATGAAATTAAATTTAAAACAAGTACACACCGTTATGAATATGAAATAAATGCCAGAAATGGGAAAATTTTAAAATCATCTAAAAAACTAATTAGAAAAAACCAAAGTAATACGCAAAACAAAAAACTGATATCCAGAAAAAAAGCTAAAAAAGCTGCTCTTGATTATTTAAAAATAGACAGCAGTAAAGTAAAACGTTTTAAAATAGAATTAGAATATGAAAATGGCAAAGCTGAATATGAAATTGAACTTTATGCCAACAAAACAGAATATAGTTTTACAATTGATGCGGTAACTGGAAAAATCCTTGAAATGGAAATAGACAGGGATTAACTTAATACCTTTAACAAATTATAGTAATTTCCTATTAAATTGAAAAGGGAACCTGTTTTATATACGGGTTCCCTTGTAAAATGCATATATGCCATTTATTATTTATTCATTATATTCTATCACCCCGTCTATATATTTCCTTTCCATATCATGTCTCAATTTCCTGTTTTCTACAGTATCAAATACAACTGAAAAATCATAATTTTCTGGATAAAGTTCTGCTGCTGCCACATGCAGTTTAACCCTTTTATGGTTAATCCAGATTTTTTTGCCAGGAAGTTGTATTCTTAGAACCCCTTTTTCATTTACTGGCTCACATACAATTCCAATTTTCTTGTCTGGCAATACTATTACACTGTCACCTCTGTTGTATTTATTTCTTAAATTGATATTGCCATTAGTTTTTTTAGTCTTTTTTATTTTGCTGCCTTTACTATTCTGGTTAATAATATTTTTTTCTTCAAAATGGTAATTTTTAACAGCAGCCTCCCCATAAGCTGAACATATTGCTGTAACCAGCATATGGCCTGGCATGCCTAACCTGCCTGCAATATAAAATGCACAGCTTTCACCAGCTTCGCCTATAACCATTTTATAAACTGGTTCTAATGTTTCTTTGTCAAAATCCATTCTTGCATTGACAATGCTACTTGTCCTGTCTGCGTATTCCTTTACTTCTGGATAATGTGTTGTCACAAGGAACAAGCAGCCACTTTTCTTAAGTTCTTCAAGTATAGCAATGGCAATACCCATTCCTTCTGCCGGGTCTGTCCCAGAACCAAGCTCATCCATTATTACAAAACTATCCTGGTCTGTTTCTTCCAGAACTTCAAGTACATTTTTAATATGGGCAGAAAATGTAGACAGGTTCTCTGTTATATTCTGTCCATCACCAATATCACAAAGATATGAACTGTTCATGCATATATCTGCTGTTTCACATGTAACATGCAGCCCGCACTGTGCCATAAGGCAATTTAACATAACTGTCTTAATTGCTACAGTTTTCCCGCCTGTATTAGGCCCTGTAATTACTATTCCATGTATTTCATCTCCCATTTTAAATTGTAAAGGCACACAGGTATTTTTATCCATAAGTGGATGCCTGGCATTTTTTAAAACAATCTTTCTTTCTGTATTGATGGATGGTTCTGCTGCATCCATATCCATACTTAGTTTTCCTTTTGAAAATATAAAATCCAGCTTTTCAATTACTGCAATATTATTATTTACCAGTTCTACCCTGGCAGCAACCATTGCAGACAATGTATAAAGAACCTGGTATACCTCATTCTCCTCACTAATTTTTAGTGCCTGTAATTCTTCATAATATCTGGCAATTCCTGATGGCTCAATAAAAAATGTACTTCCTGTTGCTGATTTTCCAATAACGCTTCCTGTTATTTTTAACTTAAATTCTTTTTTCACAGGGACACACAGCCTGCCATTGCGGAATGTGTAATAACTGTCTGCCATATATTTTTTGTTTGTATTCATTATCTGCCCTGCTTTTTGTTTCATCTGTTCTTCACATTTAACAATCTGTTTCCTAATCTGTGAAAGATTTTTTGATGCATAATCATCTACTGCGCCATTACGTACCTGCCTTGAAATTTCATCCCTTAAATCTTCTGCGCTATCTAAATCTTCTTCATAACCTGAAAGTGGGTTTTTATACATTTTCCCATGATTTAAATAAGTTTTAAGCCTGTTTACAGCTACAAGGATTTTTTCTACACGCTCAAGCTGGTATGTTGTAAGACATTCCCCTTTACATGCTGCTGACAGTGCTTCTTTTATTTCTATTGTATCTGGAAGTGGCGGCTCACCAAGCTTCCCAATTATCTCCCTGCTGTCTGTTGTATCTTTAATCTGTCTTCTTAACTCACTTTCTGACAAGCAGAATGACCAGTTTTTAATTTTTTCTTTTGCACATTCTGTAACAGCAAGGGCTTCCCATTTTTCTTTTATTTTGTCAAATTCTATCTGTTTTTCTATATTCATTTCTTCTATCTCCTTTACTATGAACTTGCGCTGTTATAATAATTCCCTAATAAACAAAAAAAGACCATGGCCACACAAAAAGCGTATGATACCATGGTTTCACAATTATATATATTATTTATTATTACAAGGATATAGTCTAAACAGGCTTTTCACGGAAAAAAACAACATGGCCTGTACAGCCATGCTTAAACTAGTCCTATAAATATATATACCACAATATTAAGCAAATGTAAGGCGAAAACACTGGTACTGTTACATTACCAGCTAAAGGACAGACTTATTGCACAGAATATCTGGATAATTTATTCTGTCTGTGAAAAAACAAATTCCAGAAATACACCTGTCATAACCAGGCTGCCCCTGCAATATTTTATTTTGCAATTTTCTCCATTACATTAACAATTAACATGCACAATCCTCCTAAAATTTCTTAACACGATTATACATACCAGACTGTTATATGTCAACTAGTTTTTTATTTCTATTTCTGCATTTTTTTAATCTACTGTTACTATTCATGGCAAAATAATTTCCAGTTATCTTTTATTTTGTATATTGTGCAAACCTGTGTTATACTGCCAGATGTGTAAATAAAGGATAACTGGCAATTATCTTTAGTTATGAATAGTAACCCATTTTTTAAAACACCATTGATAATGATGGTTCTGAGATTGCAGAATATATGCAGATACTGAAACAACAGTCACTGTCAGATAATCCAAAGTTTCCAAATTCATGTAAAGCAATCAGGGATATTAAAACAGGGAAAGGGAATGGCAAAATGTGTGATTTAGTACAAGAATATGCTAAAGAATACGCAGACCATGAAAAAATAAAGATGCTTGTAGAAATGTTTAATGACGGGCTGGTTACAATAGAGGCTGCTGTTAAAAAACTTGGAATTACAGAAGAAAAGTTTATGGAATATTCTGAAGAATATAACAGACAAACGGTTTAACCTTTTAATAAAACACATAAATCCCTGCCATACCTGGCAGGGATTTATGGTTTTGCATATTTTGCCATAATAACATTTTATATTTAATTATTTGCACTTGTAAATAATGGTGTTGAATAATATCTGTCGCCACTGTCTGGAAGCAATGCTACTACTGTTTTTCCTTTATTTACAGGTTTCTTTGCTTCAATAATGGCAGCATATAATGCAGCACCTGAAGATATTCCTGTAAGAATCCCTTCTTCTTTTGCAAGTTCCCTGCTATAGTTAAATGAATCTGCATCACTTACAGCTACTATTTCATTATATACTTCTGTATCAAGCGTCTTTGGTACAAAGCCTGCACCTATTCCCTGGATTTTATGTGCACCTGCTGTACCTTTTGAAAGTACAGGTGATGTTTCTGGCTCTACAGCTATCACCTTGACACCAGGTTTTTTCTCTTTAAGATATCCGCCCACGCCAGTAATTGTGCCACCTGTACCAACTCCTGCAACAAAGATATCTACTTCACCACCAGTATCTTCCCATATTTCTGGTCCTGTTGTTTTCCTGTGTGCTTCTGGATTAGAAAGATTTTCAAATTGTCCAGGTATAAAGCTTCCTTCTGTTTCACCTGCAAGTTCTTCTGCTTTTTCAATAGCGCCTTTCATCCCTTTACTTCCATCTGTAAGGACAATTTCAGCACCATATGCTTTAATTATATTCCTGCGTTCTACACTCATTGTTTCAGGAAGTACAATTATTAACCTGTATCCTTTTGCAGCTGCAATAGCAGCAAGACCTATGCCAGTATTTCCTGATGTAGGCTCAATTATTACTGAACCTGGTTTTAATATACCTTTTTTTTCTGCATCTTCTATCATCTCTTTGGCAATCCTGTCTTTTACACTGCCTGAAGGGTTAAAATATTCAAGCTTCGCAAGAAGCCTTGCTTCTAAGTTATACTTCTTTTCAATATGTGCCAGCCTTACTAATGGTGTATTTCCAATAAGCTCTGTTGCTCCATTATATATTTTAGACATTTGCGACCTCCTTAAATGCTTCATCAAGATCTTCTATAATATCATCTATATTTTCAGTTCCTATTGACAGCCTTATTGTATTTGGCTTAATACCCTGCTCTGCCTTCTCCTTGTCATTAAGCTCTGCATGTGTAGTTGATGCAGGATGTATAACAAGTGATTTAACATCTGCAACATTCGCAAGAAGTGAAAAAAGTTCAAGATTATCAATAAAATCTTTTGCTTTCTGTTCACCACCTTTGATTTCAAATGTAAATATTGAACCTCCTCCATTTGGAAAATACTTTTTATAAAGCCTCTGCTGCTCTGCATCTTCTGATACATAAGGATGGTGTATAGTTTCTACTAAAGGCTGTGTTTTAAGGTAATCAATTACCTTAATTGTATTTTCAACATGCCTCTCTACCCTTAATGATAATGTCTCCAGACCTTGCAGGAAAATCCATGAATGGAATGGTGAAATTGTTGCACCCATGTCACGGAGCAGGATAGCCCTTATCCTTGTAACAAATGCAGCAGCACCAGCAGCATCTGTAAAGCTTATTCCATGGTAGCTCGGATTTGGCTCTGTAAATTGCGGGAATTTACCTGATGCTTTCCAGTCAAAATTACCGGAATCTATAATAACCCCGCCTATTGTTGTGCCATGTCCCCCAATAAACTTTGTAGCAGAATGTATTACTATATCTGCACCATATTCTATAGGTCTTATAAGATATGGTGTCCCAAATGTATTATCTATAATAAGTGGTATATTATGTGCATGTGCAATTTTGGCAACAGCTTCAATATCTGTAACTTCTGAATTTGGATTTCCAAGTGTTTCAATATAAAGTGCTTTTGTATTATCTTGTATTGCTGCCTCAAATGAAGACAAATCCAGTGGGTCAGCAAATGTTGTACTTATATTAAAATCTGTAAGGGTATGTGCCAAAAGGTTATATGTACCACCATAAATATTTTTAGCTGCTACAATATGGTCTCCAGCAAATGCAAGGTTCTGTATTGTATATGTAACTGCTGCTGCTCCTGAACTTGTTGCTAATGCTGCAACTCCTCCTTCAAGTGCTGCAATCCTCTTTTCAAAAACATCCTCTGTAGGATTAGTAAGTCTTCCATATATATTTCCTGCATCCTTAAGTGAAAACCTGTCTGCTGCATGTGCAGAATCATGGAATACATATGAAGATGTCTGGTAAATAGGAACAGCTCTTGCATCTGTAACAGGGTCCGGGCTCTCCTGCCCTACATGCAGCTGCAATGTTTCAAACTTAAAATTTCTATCTGAATATGATTTCTTTGCCATAACTTTATCCTCCATTGTTTTTAATTGGTAAATATATACTAAACCCATTTCCCTACTTTGTCAATAGGTAAATAGGGTATTTTTATCTGTATATACAAAAATTGTTTAAAGCTATTCCAATAATTATAGTAAATAAAATCTGGAATTATATTGCCAACTATATAAAAATATGATATATTCCAGATAATACATTCTAATAAGGAGAATTATCTTATGTTTGATAGCTATGATATTAAAGAAATACGCTGCCCAAAACATAAAAAGAGGCTATCACATAGTGTGGCAGCCCCTTTTTATAGTTAAACGGATATTCGCAATCCGCATTGCCTGCAAGCAGGCATTGGCTACTTGCCCAATAACAAACCAACCTCATTGCCGCTTTGCGGCAGTCTGGCAGGAGCCCAATCTCCTGCCGGACTAAGCAAGCCCTGGTAAATCAAACCCACCGCTTAAGAAGCGTGTATTTTAAAGGGCTTACTTAATGAGGTTAAACTGGTAAAATATATAATACCAGGCTTATTTTTTAAATTGTATTACTTACAATCCTCCAGCACTTTTACAATCCTTTCAAATCCCATTGCATGTGACGCTTTAACAAGTATAGAATCGCCATCCTTGACAATAGTTCCAATTAGTTCTATTGCCTGGTCTGTACTTTCATAATAAAGCACATTATGACTGCCATCTATTGCAAGTACACCAGCTACATATTCTTTTGCAAGCTTTCCCGCACAGACAATACAATCAATACCTTTCTTTACAGCATAAGCGCCAATATCAAAATGCATTATTTTCTCATTAGCACCAAGTTCAAACATATCACCTATAATTGCAACTTTCCTGCCCTTTACAGATGAAAGTACATCTATTGCTGCTTTAAGTGACACAGGATTTGCATTATAACAGTCATTCATTATAGTAAACCTGTCTGTCTTTATAATACTGCTATGCCCGCCTACTGGTGTAAACTTGCTTATGCCTGCTGCAATTTCATCCGGTTCCATCCCAAGTCCTGTTGCAACTGCTACAGCAGCAAGTGCATTTGTTACCATATGCATACCTGGCACTGGTACATGTAATGGTATTCTTATATCACATGTGACAGCATCAAAATATGTCCCATCAAGCCCGTTTTCTACAATATTGTCTGCATAGACACTACAATTCCTGCCAGTACCAAAGAATACAGGTTTCTTTCCATTTACATCTTCTATTTGCACCAGTTTGTCATCATCGCCATTAAGATAAACCTTACCATCTGCTGCCATTGATGTAAAGATTTCTGTCTTTGCTTTAAGCACACCATCCCTGTCACCAAGATTTTCAAGATGGCACTGTCCAATATTAGTTATAACACATATATCTGGCTTAACTATTTTGCTAAGCCTTGTCATCTCACCAAATTCACTTATTCCCATCTCTACTATTGCCAGTTCATGTTCTTCACGCAGCCTGAAAAGTGTAAGAGGTACACCTATTTCATTATTAAAATTACCCTGTGTCTTTAATGTATTAAAATGCTCAGAAAGCACGGAAGCTATCATTTCTTTTGTTGTAGTTTTCCCAACACTTCCTGTTATTCCAATAATCTTAGTTGCACAGACTATACGGTAAAATTCTGCAATGTCTTTTAATGCTTGTAAACATGATTTTACCTGTATAAAAGCTCTTCCTGACAGCCATTCTTCTATACTATTATATAAACTGCCCTCTTCTGCACCAGCACTAATACTATATGCCTCTTCTGGCGTAACTTCTGAAATACAGCAAAGTACACCACTTTCATAAGTTTTATTTATAAACCTGCTGCCATCTGTACGTGTGCCCTTTATAGCAATAAAAAGCCCTCCATCTGTAATTTCACGGCTGTCTGTTGTTATTGAAGAAACTTCTCTGTCTTTTATTTCTGTATCCCCATAATATGTACCATTACAGATTATGGCAAGCCTTGATGGTGTTATTTGTTCCATTATTTTAATTATTCCCCTGTTTTATTTATATTTGTCCATTGAAACTGAAACTATTTTTTCACATAACTGGCCATAGTTTATACCTGCTGCTTTAGCCTCCTGCGGAAGCAGGCTTAATGGTGTCATGCCAGGAAGCGTATTTGCTTCAAGACAGAACAAGTTTGCCTTTTCATCAAGCAGGAAATCTATTCTCGCATATGTTTCAAGTTTAAGCACATGGTACACTTTTTTTGCATACTCCTGCATTTTATTCCTTATGTCATCACTAATATGCGCAGGACATATATCATCCGCCATTCCTGGCTGGTATTTTGTTTTATAATCATAAAAACCTGTCTTAGGTACTATTTCAATAACAGGATAAGCTTCTCCGTCAACTATTCCTGCAGAAAACTCCCTGCCTTTTATATATTCTTCTACAAGCACTTCATCCTCATATTTCAATGCAATATCAAGTGCTTCCATATATTCTTCTTCATTACTGGCAATACTTACACCAACGCTTGAACCGCCACAGCATGGTTTTACAACACATGGGAACATATTGGCAGAAAGTTTCTCTGTTCCTTTAAGACCGTTTTCTTTCTCTTTTTTTGTAACCAGAAATCCATAAGGAACTGGTACTTTACCTTCTTTTAAAATCTTCTTGGACACAAGTTTATCCATTGCAAGTGCACTTCCAAAGGAACCTGAACCTGTATATTTTATGTTTAATATATCAAATACTGCCTGTAATTTGCCATTCTCACCATCAGCCCCGTGAAGTGCCATAAATACAATATCTGCCATCTGGCAAATATTTATTACATTATTTCCTATAAGACTGTTGCTGTTTCCTTTACGCAGTTTTTTTATCTTTTCTATATCTGGGTCTGTAACATTTATATCATGTATTCCATCACCAATAAGTGTTTCCTTTTCAAAAATATCTTCTAAGGAAGTGCCTTCTTCACCATATCCAAAAAACAGGTCAAGCAAAACTGCCTGGTGCCCATTCTCTCTTAAAGCATCACACACGCCTTTTCCTGTAACTAATGAAACTTCTCTTTCTGTGCTAATTCCTCCAGCTAAAACAACTATTCTCACACTAACCTCCAATTACACAATTATTTATTATTATCTTTGGATTGCACAACTTTACAATCCAAAGGTAATTTATAAACTTTTGTTATATTTCCATATACACAATATAAATTATAGTTTTTTAATTGCTTACAGGTCTTGCTATCATAACTATAGAATCATTTTGTGAATATTCATAGTGTATTACTGCATTATTACTGCTGCTCGCTGACACATCCATATCCTGTCCTGTATATATTTCTACATGTGAAATATTCTTATAACGTCCGTTTTTAGAATATGAAAAGAAAACCAGGTCTCCAGGCAGAAGCTTTTCAGATGGTACCGCCTTATTGTAAAGAGTCCTTCCATTATCCTTGCACCACTTCGCTATATCAGCAGCTGTAGGCGCCCAGCCAGACTCTACACCAAAATACACATCATACTGTGAATAAATCCTCCATATAAGTGAACTACAGTCATAATAACCTTTCTTCATTCTTTTTGCCTGGCTGTATTTCGTCTTTGTATTTGATATTGAAACTGCCTTTTTAGAAGCCTTATAACCTTCAACAGAAGCAATTTCAACAGGTATCTCTATTTCCCTTCCATCAGCGTTGGCAACAATAACTGTATTACCTGTTTTCTTAGCTGTAATTACACCATTTTCATCCACTTCTGCTACAGCTTTCTTTTTACTTCTATATGTAACAATACTTTTCTGGTCATCTGTACCCTTTATCTTTATATTTTTGGTAACACCCTTATAACCAATTATACCTTCACCATCATAATAAGGGTCTGTAACTGTTACATTACATGTAATATCCCTTCCATCTGCATTAATTGTAACAGGAGCACTTCCGCTTTCATTTGAATACAGCTTTCCCTCTTCTATAAAATATGCAGCAGTATCTACAGCGTTTCCAATATTCCAGTTAATTATGCTTGCATTACATATACCAGATAATTCAATATCTTTAACCACATCAGCTGCTATTACAATATCTGTTTCTGGAAATGATGGGTCTGTAATAGTAAGTTTTGTTGCAATCTCTACAGTATCACCATTCTTTGCAGAAATTAAAGCTGTAATTTCTGTTTCACCAGCATTTAATGCTGACAAACCCTCTTCACTTACAGATACAGCCCCTTCACTTGCTACTTTCCACACAACAGCATTCTCACCTTCAAATGGTGTATAATTTAATATACCAGGTGTATATGCTGATGTGCCTGCTGCCCTTGCAATACCCTCATCCGGAAATCCTGGCTGCCTTATATTAACTTTTGCTACAGTAATATTCTTGCCATCTTCACCTGGAACATAGATTTCTGTATTTTTAAAACCACTGGCAGTTATACTTCCATCACTGTTTACTATTATACTTCCATTAGATGAAGTGTACAAATATTTGCTTGTATCATATACTTCTGCTGCCTTAAGAGGCTGGCTTTCACCATATGCAATATCAATTTCTTCTGGGTCATATATTTCTATTGTAAATACCTCTGTCTGTACAATATCTTTATATGTAAATGTAATATCTGCCTTAACACTTCCTGATGAAATAGCTTTAATATTTCCCTTTTCATCAAGGGTTGCACAATCTGGATTCAGGTTTGATGAATTCCATTTGTATTCCAGCTTGTATCCTGGATTAACAGAATTATAATCCCCATTGTAATTTAAGCCAAGAAATTCTTCATCAACATAGTTTCTAAGGCTTATTGTACCACCTACATACACTGCTGTGCTTTCCTGGTATAACAGCTTGCCAAGTGCAGAAGCTTTCTGCCATACCATACAGCAAAGTACAAGCATTGCAAATAACAGCGCAATCCCTTTGCGCTTAAAACCTGTAGTTTCTCTACATCCTTTCTTTTTGTCTTTTATAAGACCAGCCATCTTCTCTTCCTCCTGTCAGTCCATAACAATTTTAAAATTCTTCTTTAAAGTTCCCATATACCATATCAATATACTCCCAGATTTCATCCCTCCCAGATTTAGTTATTGCTGAGAAAGGTATTACTGGTGTACCCTCTTCTACATTTAGCGCCAGTTTTATATCTTTTATTAATTTTGCTTTCTGTGAACGCTTTACTTTATCTTCTTTTGTAGCAATTATTATTGGGTTAAAACCATAATTTACACACCAGTCATACATCTGTATATCATTTTTATTAGGAGTATGGCGTATATCAACAAGTAAAAATACAAGTCTTAGAACTTTTGAGCTTTCAAGATAATTATCAATCATCTTGCCCCACTTTGCAACCATTTCTTTTGATACCTTGGCATATCCATACCCTGGAAGGTCTACAAAGTAGAGCATTTCATTTACATTATAAAAGTTAATTGTCTGTGTTTTGCCTGGCTGTGAAGAAGTCCTTGCATATGATTTCCTGTTTAAAAGGCTGTTGATAAGTGAGGATTTCCCAACATTAGAACGTCCTGCAAATGCAACTTCAAGCATATGGTTATCTGGAAGCTTGCTTGTAATGCCAATTACTGTTTCAAGATTTACACTTTTTACTACCATTACAATATAACCTCCCTGAATACTTCTTCTGCATCCTGGACATATTTTATATCTATGCCTTCTAAAATCTCTTCTTCTATTTCACCAACATCTTTTTTGTTTTTTAATGGCACAAGAACAAGTTTTATGCCAGCAGTTTTAGCGGCAAGTATCTTTTCTTTTAAACCACCTATTGGAAGGACACGTCCCCTTAATGTAAGTTCGCCTGTCATAGCTACATCAGCCCTGGCTTTCTTATCCATAACTGCAGAATATATAGCCGTAGCCATAGTTATGCCGGCAGAAGGCCCGTCCTTTGGCACTGCACCTTCTGGGACATGGAGATGTATATCATGTTCTTCAAAATACTTTTCCGGAAAGCTGTCTGGTACAACAGACCTTACATAAGACAGGGCAATCTTTGCAGATTCCTGCATTACATCACCAAGTTTCCCTGTAAGTTCAAGCTTTCCTGTACCTTTCATAATATTTACTTCTATCTCCAGCGTATCACCGCCAGCGCTTGTCCAGGCCAGACCTCTTACTATGCCAACATCTGGCTGTGTATTTGCCATATTAGCTGTATATTTCTCTATGCCAAGGAATTTTTTAATATTGCGTTCTGAAACCCTTACTTTACAATCTGCATTGCTGGCAGCTTCCATTGCTGCCTTCCTGCATATCTGCGCAATTTTCCTCTCAAGGTTCCTTACTCCTGCTTCTCTTGTATAGTTCTCAATAATTATCTTAATTGCCCTGTCTGATATATTAAGCTGTGGTTTTGTCAAACCATTGGCAATTTTTTGCTTTTCTATAAGATGTTCCTTTGCGATATGGAATTTTTCATTAGAAGTATAACCTGGAAGCTCTATAACTTCCATTCTGTCAAGAAGCGGTTTAGGAATTGTGTCAGTTGTATTGGCAGTACATATAAACATTACTTTAGAAAGGTCAACTGGCAGCTCTACATAGTGGTCCCTGAAGTTTTTATTCTGTTCAGGGTCAAGCACTTCAAGCAGTGCTGAAGACGGGTCGCCCTTATAATCATTTCCTAATTTATCAACCTCATCTAAAAGCATTACTGGGTTCCTGGTTTTCACTGTCCTTAATGCAGCAACAATCCTTCCAGGCATTGCACCTACATAAGTACGCCTGTGCCCTCTTATCTCTGCTTCATCACGCACACCTCCAAGACAGATGCGCACATATTTCCTTCCCATAGACCTGGCTACAGACTTTGCAATAGATGTCTTGCCTGTGCCTGGAGGTCCTACAAGGCATATAACAGGGCTTTGCCCATCTTTTTTTATTGCCTTTACTGCTATACATTCAAGCACCCTTTCCTTAACTTTCTTAAGACCATAGTGGTCTTTGTCAAGTACCTCTCCTGCACGCACAACATCTGTATTACTTTTGCTTTCCTTCTTCCATGGGATTGCAAATAATGTTTCAATATATCCCCTTATAACAGCATTTTCAGAAGAACTTGAACTTGTAAGCTTAAACCTGCGTATTTCTTCAGCCAGTTTTTTCTTAACTTTTTTAGGGGCTTTAAGCTTATCTAAAGATTCTGTGTATTTATCTGCATCACTTTCAGAATCATCCTCACCAAGTTCCCTGTGTATAGCTTTAACCTGTTCACGCAGGTAATATTCCCTTTGGTTTGTTTCTACCTGTGCTTTTACCCGGTTTGCAATATCTTCCTGTATACGCATTATATTTATTTCCTTGCCTAATACAACAGAAAGCTGCTCATGCCTGTCTATAATGCTGTCCTCTGAAAGGATTTTCTGCTTTACCAGGTAATTTACAGGAATATTGGAACATATCTGGTAAACAAGGGTATCAAGGTCTGCAATATTTAATATTTCATCTACAATTTTCTGGTTAAACCTGCCATTTTTACTTGTATACAATGAAAATACATCCTTAAGCCCACGTATCATTGCTGCTGTTTCAAGTGCATATGAAGTATCACCTGTCTCTGGAAGGCCTGAAACTGTGCCTGACAGATAACCCTCTCTTGTTTCAAGGTATTCAAGTTTCATACGTTCTCTGCCAATTATAACAACCCTTATAACTTTGCCTGGCATATTAATTATCTGTTTTACCTCAGCGAGAGTACCTGTTTCAAATAAATCATCCATTCCTGGATTTTCAATATCAGGGTTTTTCTGCGCAACTGTAAATACAAGCTGGCTGCTTCTCATAGCTTCTTTAAGCGCATTTACTGTAGCATCACGTCCTACCTCAAAATATACCGTTGTTTTTGGAAATACAACAAGATCCCTTAATGTAACTATAGGAACCCCATCAATTTTATCTGATATCTCTATACTATCTCCCATACTAATATTAATTCTCCATTTATATTATAGAAACAGAGGGATTTACTTAACCCCTCTGTTCCAGCCTTTTATACAATCTATGCAATTTCATTTTTGGTCCTTCTGCTTGTACGCCTGATTTCGTCGTTTACAAGAACCATCACAGGCTCTTCATCCCCTGTAACCGATTCTTTAGTGATAATACACTCTTTCACTTCATCATCTGACGGAACCTCATACATAGCATCCATCATTATAGATTCCATAATTGCACGAAGGCCTCTTGCACCAGTTTTTCTTTCAACAGAGCGTTTTGCAACTGCGGCAATAGCGTCATCTTCAAATGTAAGCTTTACACCATCCAGTTCAAACAATTTCTTATACTGCCTGGTAATAGCGTTCTTTGGTTCAACAAGAATCCTTTTAAGTGCTTCTTCATCAAGCAGGTCCAGTGCAACATTTATAGGAAGCCTGCCTATAAGTTCAGGAATAAGGCCAAATTTAACAAAATCTTCTGGGAGTACCTGGCGGAATAAGTCGCCAATACTTTCATCCCTTTTTGTAGCAATCTCAGCATTAAATCCAATGGATTTTTTGCCAATACGTGTCCCAATTATATTTTCCAGGCCGTCAAATGCACCACCACATATAAAAAGTATATTAGTAGTATCAAGCTGGTAAAATTCCTGGTGCGGATGTTTCCTTCCGCCCTGTGGCGGAACACTTGCAACTGTGCCTTCCAGTATCTTAAGCAACGCCTGCTGTACACCTTCACCAGAAACGTCTCTTGTAATTGAAACATTTTCGCCTTTACGTGTAATTTTATCAATCTCATCTATATAGATAATTCCATGTTCAGCCCTCTCCATGTCATAATCGGCTGCCTGTATAATTTTTAAAAGGATATTTTCAACATCCTCACCTACATAACCAGCTTCTGTAAGAGCTGTGGCATCTGCAATAGCAAATGGTACATTAAGTATCCTGGCAAGGGTCTGTGCAAGGAAAGTTTTACCTGAACCAGTAGGCCCCACCATCATAATATTGCTCTTCTGCAGCTCTACATCCATGCTTTTACCTGAAAGCACACGTTTATAGTGGTTATATACTGATACGGAAAGCACCTTTTTGGCGTCCTCCTGGCCTACTACATATTCATCAAGGAATTCTTTAATTTCTTTTGGCTTAAGAAGGTTTATATCCATATCATTATTGTATAACTCTTCATCTCCGTCATCTTCTATTATCTCAGAACAAAGCTCAATGCACTGGTCACAAATATATACACCTGGTCCTGCAACCAGTTTGTGTACCTGGTCCTGCGTCTTGCCGCAGAATGAACATTTCAGCTTTACTTCATCCTTTTTTCCTGCCATTGCTACCTCCAAATAATACTTATGCCATTTTTGTTTTTATTTCCTCTTAACAATAATATCATCAATCAGACCATAATCTTTAGCTTCCTGTGCTGTCATATAGTTATCACGTTCTGTATCAGCCTGTATTTGTTCAAGCGGCTTTCCTGTATTAGCAGCAAGTATCTCATTCAGACGGCTTCTTGTCTTTAAAATCTGTTCTGCTACAATGCGGATTTCTGTTTCCTGGCCTTTGGCACCACCTGATGGCTGGTGTATCATAACCTCAGCATTTGGAAGTGCAAACCTCTTGCCCTTTGTACCACCTGAAAGCAGGAATGCCCCCATACTGGCAGCAAGTCCCATACAGATTGTTGAAACATCACACTTTATATAGTTCATTGTGTCATAAATTGCAAAACCTGCGCTTACAGAACCTCCTGGACTATTTATATAAAACTGCACATCCTTTTCTGAATCCTGTGACTCAAGGAAAAGAAGCTGTGAAACAAGAAGGCTTGCAACATCATCATTTACCTCTCCTGTCAGAAATATAATCCTGTCCTGTAAAAGTCTTGAATAAATATCATATGAGCGCTCACCGCTGCTCGTCTTCTCAATAACATAAGGTATACTATACCCCATAACCAATCACCTTGCCTTTCATCCAAAACAGCTATAATAAAGAAAATACCTTATAATTATTTTTCTACAGAAGCTTCTACTACAAAATCTACTGCCTTTTGTACAGCTATATCCATACGTATCTGTTCTTTCTCATCTTCCCCTACAAGGTCCCTGAGCTTGTCAGCTTCCATGTTGTACATTTCTGCCATGTTCTCAATTTCTTTATCAAAATCTTCTTCCGAAGCTTCGATATTTTCAGCGGCTACAACTGCTTCAAGCACAAGACGGCTCTGTATACGTTTAAGTGCCTGTGGCTTAAGTTCTTCAAGCATCTTCTGTGGTGTCATGCCTGTAAGCTGCATATATTGCTCAAGTGAAAGACCCTGGCTCTGGAGACGCTGTGCAAACTCCTGTGTCATCTGCTGTGTCTGTGCATTAACCATAGGGTCTGGAATATCCATCTGTGCATTTTCAATAATTGCACCAACTACTTCCTCTTCTTTTTCTCTCTTAAGTGCTGCTTCTTTATTCTCTAAAAGCTTTTTCCTAAGGTCTTCTTTATACTCGTCCAGAGTGTCAAAATCAGAAACTTCCTGTGCAAATTCATCATCAGCATCTGGAAGTTCTTTCATCTTGATTGCATTAATCTTTACTTTAAATAAAGCTTCTTTGTTCCTAAGTTCCTCTGCCTGGTACTGGTCTGGGAACGTAACATTTACTTCAACATCATCACCTATATTTTTTCCAATAAGCTGCTCTTCAAAGTTATCAATAAATGTATGGGAACCAATTACAAGTGAATAATCCTCAGCCATTCCTCCCTCAAACTGCTCACCATCAACATAGCCATCAAAATCTATAGTAACAGTATCCCCATCTTCTACTGCCCTGTCTTCAATTGTAATCATACGTGAATTATTTTCTCTTACTTTATTGATTTCTTCTTCAATTTCTTCATCTGTAACTCCTGCTTCTTTACTCTCAACTTCTATCCCTTTATACTCACCAAGTGTAACCTCTGGTTTAACAGCTACAGTAGCAGTAAAGATAAATGGCTGGCCTTTCTCTATCTGCTCAACTGCTATTTCAGGCTGGGAAACGATTTCTAAACCGCTTTCTTTAGCAGCATCCTCATATGCATCAGGAACAAGTATATTTGCAGCATCTTCAAAAAATATTTCTGCACCATACATCTTCTCAATCATTGCACGCGGAGCCTTTCCCTTGCGGAAGCCAGGCATTGCTATTTTATTCCTGTTCTTTTTGTATGCTTTGTCAAGCGCCAAATCTAGTTCTTTTGCAGGAACTTCAATAGTAAGCTTTGCCATACTCTTCTCTAACTTTTCTACCTGTACACTCATTTCAATATTTCCTCCTTTATAATAGACGGGTAATGCCCCGTAATTCACCATTTGTATAATATAGCACGAACAAACCCCTAAAATCAAGGGGTTTCAAGAAATTTTATATAATAATCCCCATGCCCCGCTTTTTGTGGCACAAATAGTAATAAAAAATACTGCTTTTGCGTTTTAAACCAGACGGGTCTGGAAAATCAAAAGTGCATAAATTTATTGTATTGGCTCTGGCAGGTTTATAAGGATTTGCTTAACTAAATAATATTGCGCCTGGCAGGATACGCACTGGAACTTGCCAGGGTAATATAATCTTTATGCAGTTTGATAGTTTAAAAGCAATTATTCTGTTTTATACTTTTTTTCTAAAATTTCTGTTATATTGCCAACGTATTTATTGCACAGTTCCTCTGTTTCTGCCTCTGCCATTACACGTATTAGAGGCTCTGTGCCACTTTCTCTTATGAGAATCCTGCCATTCCCTCCAAGTGCTTCTTCTGCTTCTTTTACAGCAGCAGCTACCTCTAAATCTTCCATTGCCGCTTTTTTATCAGCAACTTTTACATTCTTTAGAAGCTGTGGATATATTTTTAAATTCTTCCTGAGTTCTGAAAGTTTTGTCTTTTTTTCAAGCATTACTTCCATAAGCATAAGCGAAGTAAGCACACCATCACCTGTTACAGCATATTTGCTAAATATAATATGTCCTGACTGTTCACCGCCAAGTGAGTGTCCATATTCCATCATATTGGCATTGACATATTTATCCCCTACATCTGTCTTTTCATAAGCAATCCCTGCTTTGTCAAGTGCTTTGTAAAGGCCTATATTGGACATAACTGTAGTAACTATTGTATTGTTGTTAAGTTCGCCTTTCTCTTTAAGGTAACAGCCACACAAGTAAAGTATTGCATCCCCGTCAATTACATTTCCATTATCATCAACTGCAAGACACCTGTCTGCATCACCATCATAGGCAAAACCAATATCCAGGTTCTTTTCTTTTACAAATTCCTGGAGTTTTTCTATATGTGTGGAACCACATCCGTCATTAATATTAATACCATCTGGTTCCATGCCTATTGTGTATGTTTTGGCACCAAGTGCATCAAATACACCTTTGGCAACAGAATATGAAGAACCATTGGCACAATCAAGCCCTATGCGTATATTTTTAAATGAACGCGTTGCAAGTGACATAAGATAGCCTATATACCTGTGACGCCCTATTGCATAATCAATGGTACAACCTATATTTTCTCTTGTCGCAAATGGAATAGCGTCTTCTGGCCCATCTATGTATTCTTCTATCTTTTCCTCTATTTCTGCTTCAAGTTTATGGCCATTGCCATTTATTACTTTAAGCCCATTATCATAATATGGGTTATGGCTTGCAGAAATCATTATTCCGCAGTCAAACTGTTCTGTCCTTACTACATATGACACACTTGGGGTTGGCGTTACATGCAGAAGGTATACATCTGCGCCACTTGCTGTAAGCCCTGCTGACAATGCATCTTCAAACATATAGCTTGAACGCCTTGTATCTTTTCCTATAACAATCCTCGCTTTATGTTCCTGCCCATAGTACCATCCCAGGAAACGCCCAGCTTTGTATGCATGCATAACATTTAAACCAACATTGGCCTCGCCACGGAAACCGTCTGTGCCAAAATATTTCATTATATATCTGTCCTCCATTCTATATGTTCCATATTACATGGCTGCCTTGCACGGATATAACCATGCCAGTACAATAATAATAATTCTAGCATAACAACTGCTTTAAATCAATATTCTATATGCCGCATTGTTTAACCTGGCAATTAAGTGTTTTTACCACCTTAAAGGTGGCAGGTTTTATATGCTGGCTTGTTAAAATCCTAATGGAACCCCCCTTGCCAGCACCTTATTAAATTACATGTAACAATGCAGCACCTTATTAGTTTTTACAAGAAATGGAGAATACTATGAATTACACCAAGGATGATTTTATCAATGATGAAAAAACATTTGGGCTTAGGCTTGCAAGGCTCAGGGAATGTAAAAATATAAGTGCACGTGAAATGAGCCTTGCACTTGGGCAGAATAAAAATTATATAAATGCTATTGAAGCAGGCAGGAATTATCCATCTATGACAGCATTTTTATACATCTGTGATTATATTGGCATCAGTCCAAAAGATTTTTTCGACCCAGACTACCAGAACCCTGTTCCTCCAAAGAACCTTGAAAATATTTTACGCCAGCTTACTCCTTCACAGGCAAAACATGTATACCAGATTGCACTTGATATTGTTTCCAAAGATTAATTATTAACAATTATGCAGGATATATACATATTTTTATTCAAGGAAATGGCATGGTTTTTCCCTTTCAGACAATGTTGCAAAGCTGTATCCTGCATCTTTTAACTCTTGGATTATGCCACGCAATGCATTGAGAGTTTCCTTATTACATCCTGAATCATGCATAAGAATTACGGGTTCATTATATTTTTTATAATCTTTTCTTATATTTCCCATTATTGATTCTACTGAAGGTGTTCCTACTGAATCTTCAGCACTTACATTCCAGTCTGCATATTCCAGACCACTTTCATGTATTTTATCAATTATATCCTGCCTGAATGAACTTATATACCTGTTGGCACTTCCCCATGGAAACCTTACAAGTTTTGCTTCATAACTGAACTGTCTTTCAAGCTGTTCCCTTATTTTCATTACATCACGGAAACAAGAATCTTCTGTGGCATATATTTCATTGGCAACATGGCAGTATGTATGTATCCCTATTTCATGTCCCTCATTTATTTCCCTCTGGATAATGCCAGACATATCCCCGTCTATCTGTTGTCCTATAAGGAAAAATGTAGCTTTTACTCCTTCTTCTTCTAATATATCAAGATAACTTTCTGTAAGTTTACTGGGACCATCATCAAATGTAAGGTATGCTGTTTTTAATTCACTATCTGTCTGTACAGCGTTATTTTCTGTTTTAACAATATTGCTTATAACCGCCAAATCATGCCATGCTGACCTTTCAGCAAACAGACATGCACAAATGGCAATGGTAATTACTATACAGGCTGCTGCTTTTTTATGTTTTCTTATAATATCCATACCGTTCCCCGCTTTTAAACAAATTTATTGGTTTCCTGTTATTCATTATTAACAAAAACAGGTAAACTTAAGATATACTGTCTTTTTAAATTTATGTACCTGTGTTATAAATATTACTATATTTTTGCGCATATTTTTACTGTATTTTTAAATGATATTCCGTTTGATTTTAAATATAAAGTAAGTTATAATTTTATACAGCCAGGAACTATTAAAAAATAATTTAGACAAACCAGGCTTAGAAATTATTTATTGATGGTTCCTGGCCAGAGCCAGTAAAGTTTTGCACTTTTAAATGCAGGAATGGAGGATATTAATGAAATTTGGTTATTTTGATGACCCTTGCAAAGAATATGTTATAACAACACCTAAAACACCACTTCCATGGATAAACTACCTTGGAAGCAGCAGTTTCTTCTCACTTATATCTAATACATGTGGCGGATACAGCTTTTATAAAGATGCTAAGCTTATGCGTCTTACACGTTACCGCTACAATAATGTTCCAACAGATGAAGGCGGACGCTATTATTATATAAAAGATGGTGATACTGTATGGAACCCTGGCTGGCAGCCTGTAAAGACAGGGCTTGATTCTTATGAATGCCGTCATGGTATGGGCTATAGCCGCTTTACATCAGTGAAAAACGGGCTTGAAGCCTCTGTACTTGCATTGGTCCCATTGAATGACAACTGCGAAATAAACCAGGTTAAATTTACAAATAATTCTGGTGCTGAAAAAAATTTTACATTTTTCTCATATATAGAATTTTGTCTCTGGAATGCTATGGACGATATGACAAATTTCCAGAGAAACTTAAACATCGGTGAAGTAGAAGTAATTGGTTCTACAATTTACCATAAGACAGAATACCGTGAACGCCGCAACCATTATGCAGTATTTTCTGTAAATTCAGATATTGATGGTTTTGATACAAGCCGTGATGAATTTTTAGGTGCATACAGAGGAGTTAATGAGCCACAGGTTGTAGAGGAAGGCAAAGCACATAACTCTGTAGCAAGCGGATGGAGTCCAATAGGTTCACATCAGATTAATGTAACTCTTGCACCTGGCGAAACCAAAAGCTTTATATTTGTACTTGGATATTGTGAAAACCCACAGGACCAGAAGTTTTCTGCACCTGATGTAATTAATAAAAAGCCTGCTGATGAGCTTCTTGCAAAATACCAGACAGATGCACAGGTTGATGCTGCACTGGATGAATTAAAAACAGACTGGGAAAACCTGCTTTCTAAATTTACAGTACATTCAGATGAAGAAAAACTTGACCGCATGGTAAATATATGGAACCAGTACCAATGCATGGTTACATTTAATATGTCACGTTCTGCCTCTTATTATGAGTCAGGCATTGGCCGTGGAATGGGCTTCCGTGATTCATGCCAGGATTTACTTGGATTTGTACATCTTATACCAGAGCGTGCAAGAGAGAGAATTATTGATATTGCTTCAACGCAATTTGAAGATGGCAGCTCTTACCACCAATACCAGCCACTTACTAAGAAAGGAAATCTTGATATAGGAAGCGGCTTTAATGATGACCCTCTCTGGCTGGTTGCATGTGTATCTGCCTATGTAAGGGAAACAGGTGATACATCAATACTTGAAGAAATGGTTCCATTTGACAATGATGTGAGCAAGGCTGTACCTCTTATGGAACACCTTAAACGCTCATTTAATTATACAGCAGGGCACAAAGGACCACATGGGCTTCCGCTTATTGGACGTGCAGACTGGAATGACTGCCTTAACTTAAACTGCTTCTCTGAAAATCCTGGCGAATCATTCCAGACATTTGGTCCTGGGGATGGTCCTGTTGCAGAATCAGTATTTATAGCAGGAATGTTTGTTAAATATGGCAAAGAATATGCAGACCTTTGTGAATTTACAGGTGACAAGGCAGAAGCATCAAGGGCAATGGCAGAAGTTGAAAAAATGAATGATACAGTCCTTAAAGATGGATGGGACGGCAAATGGTTTGTACGTGCTTATGATGCACAGGGAAATAAAGTTGGCTCTGATGAATGTGAAGAAGGCAAGATTTATATTGAACCACAAGGGTTCTGTGTACTTGCGGGCATAGGCACTGAAACAGGTGAAGCTAAAGAAGCCCTTAATTCTGTTAAAGAAATGCTTGATACAAAGTATGGCATTGTGCTTTTACAGCCAGCTTATACAAAGTACCATCTTGAGCTTGGTGAAATCTCCTCATATCCGCCTGGATATAAAGAAAATGCTGGTATCTTCTGTCATAATAACCCTTGGGTATCATGTGCTGAAACAGTTATAGGACGTGGCAACAGGGCATTTGAAATATATAAGAGAACCTGTCCTGCTTATATTGAAGATATTAGTGAGATACACTGTACAGAACCTTATGTATATTCACAGATGATAGCTGGCAAAGATGCACATTTCTTCGGACAGGCTAAAAACAGCTGGCTTACTGGTACAGCCGCATGGACATTTGTAAATGTGTCACAGTATATACTTGGTGTTTCTGCTACATTATATGGATTAAGCATTAATCCTTGTATACCTTCTGAAATGGGTACAAAGTTTACTATAACACGTAAATACCGTGAAGGCGTTTATAATATAACTGTTGAAAACCCTTCAAAAGTTGAAAAAGGTGTGGATAAACTTATTGTAGATGGAAAAGAACTGTCTGGCACAACTGTTGTACCTTACGAAAAAGGTAAAAAAGAATATAATGTAACTGTTATTATGGGATAAATATACACCTGTACAAACATTATTCTGTACACATGTCCGTTTCATAAATTTCAATAATTTATGTTATCTGCTTTTGTGGGGCGGACGGTTTCCATGGCAGCAGCCAGAATATTCCACACAGGGGTACGCTCCCGCTACGATAACCCACGCAGCAGTGCATAATATCCTGTTTTTGGCTTTATTAAAGAAATAGTAATTTCTTTCAATAAAGCCAAAAACAGGATACAAGCACTGGCGGGGTTAAACTTTCAGCCTGATGGTACTGAGGGCAAGGTCAGAAGTACAGCTGCGGGGTTACAAAACAGGACAGAAAAATATTTTTGAAACTGGTATTTTCTATTTTGATTTTGACAAAATGGTATTTAAAAAAACGGCATATCTATAGAACTTAGTAAAACTGAACAAAAGTTTCTAAAGCTGTTATGTGAAAATAAAGGTGCTACACTTAAAAGAGACTTCCTGGTTGATTCTGTATAGCAGGGAGACACAGAATTTGTAGATGCACATGCATTGACAGTTACAATTAAAAGGCTACGTGATAAACTTAAGGAAGACTCTAAAAACCCTGTTTATATTAAAACAGTTTATGGAATTGGATATACATGGGTGGTGGATTAGATGGTTATTATAATAGCCTTTTTTATATTTATTATATCTGGATTTTTCTTTTATAAATATTGGTTTCTACTTCCAGGTTAATATAACAGTAATTCCATGTATTATTATGCTTCCATTCCTTGCTATAATTGCTATAATAATATTAAAATACCAGTATAATAAAATTGGACGTGAAAGTATTGCGGAACGTCTGGACACTCCTGTTTAACCATACCAGGCCGGGCATAATTTATAGATTATGCCCTTGCTTCAAATACTGGAAGTATATCCAGCAGTTCAGCTATAGGGGTAATATTTTCCCCTTGGAATATACTTTCATCATCATCACTATCATTATTTTTATTATATAAATAATTCTTAAGTTTCTTTCTTTCAGATTCTTCTTTCTTCTCTGGAAGCCTTTTATAGTATTCAGACTTTTTGAATTCCTTTTCTATTTCCCTTATACCTGCAATAAGGTATTCTTTATCTGGGTCATCTTTGCCAATGACTCCTATTGCACAGTCAATTACCTCTTGTGCCTCTTCTTTTGATTTACAATTCTTAAGCTGGTTCTCCACTGCCTGTTTCTTATATTTTACACGCAATGCTGTCATATAGAGCTGTGAATTGTGTAATTTAAGATAATTAAGCTCCTCAGATGTAAGATCCTTACCACTTTTTAGTTTTGCCATAATCTTATTTAAATAATCCGTCTCTTCCTCTTCATCCATTCCATATGACGGGTCTATTAACGCCTCTATTGTATCTTGCCAGATTCTGTTAGTTTCATTCATATTTTCTTTTGATAAAATATTATACATTGGTTACACCCTCCCTTAATAATTTAAAAAATGTCCTATGTTCCTGCAGTGGCATCTGTATAAACTTATACAAGTATTATATCGGCAAGTTACTTTAAAGACTTATATGACTGGTATATTTTATCTGATAAGCATACACAGAAGATACTCTTAACTAAATGACATTGCAATGTAACTGTAACATATTCCTGTGTGGAATATTCTGGTTCTGGCATAGAAACCGTCTGTTCCCACAAAAATAGATAATAGAAAGTATTAAAATTTATGAAAAGGACATGAAAGTATCCTTGCATCTATACAAAATATACATTATAATTAGTAATTGCCTGGAATTTCCAGAATACAACAAGCCAGGCAATACTTTTAATAAAGCAAAAGCCATAAAACTGGCTTTAGAAATGAGGAATTTATGTCTGATATTAATATAAAAAAAGAAATTGAAAAAAGGCGTACATTTGCAATTATTTCACATCCTGATGCTGGTAAAACAACCCTTACTGAAAAGTTCCTGCTTTATGGAGGGGCAATTAATACAGCGGGCTCTGTAAAAGGCAAAGCTAATTCTAAATATGCTGTATCTGACTGGATGGAGATTGAAAAAGAACGTGGTATCTCTGTAACATCTTCTGTTCTCCAGTTTAATTATGATGGTTTCTGTATAAATATACTTGATACACCAGGACACCAGGATTTCTCAGAAGATACTTACCGCACCCTTATGGCGGCTGATTCTGCTGTAATGGTTATTGATGCTTCTAAAGGTGTTGAAGCACAGACTATAAAACTTTTCAAAGTATGTGTAATGAGACATATCCCTATTTTCACATTTATAAATAAAATGGACAGGGATGCAAGGGATTCTTTTGAGCTGCTTGATGACATTGAAACTGTACTTGGAATACGCACATGCCCTGTAAACTGGCCTATTGGCTCAGGAAAAGAGTTTAAAGGCATATACGACAGGAAAGCAAAAACTGTACGTACATTTGAAGCTGTATCCACAGGAGGGGCAAAATCTGCTGCTGAAACTGATTATTCTATTGATGATAAAGAATTAAGGAGTATTATACCAGATTCACTTTATGGACAGCTCACTGAAGAAATAGAGCTGCTTGATGGTGCAAGTGACCCTCTTGATTTGGAAAAGGTAAGCAAGGGTGAACTTTCTCCTGTATTCTTTGGCTCTGCATTAAATACATTTGGTGTCGGAATATTCCTTAAATATTTCCTAAGCATGACTTCTTCACCTCTTCCACGCCTTTCTAACGAAGGATTAATAGACCCTGTAGAAGAACCTTTCTCAGCGTTTGTATTTAAAATACAGGCAAATATGAATAAATCCCACAGGGACAGGATTGCATTTATGCGTGTATGCTCTGGCAGGTTTGATGCCTCCTCTGATGTATACCATATACAGAGCGGACGCCGCCTTAAACTGTCACAACCACAGCAGATAATGGCACAGGACAGACAGGTAATATCAGAAGCATATGCCGGAGATGTAATAGGTGTATTTGACCCAGGAATATTCTCAATAGGTGATACAATAACTGTACCTGGTAAAAAATTTGAATATGAGGGTATACCTACATTTGCACCAGAACACTTCTGCCGTGTAGTACAGCTAAATTCAATGAAACGTAAGCAGTTTGTAAAAGGAATTACACAAATTGCACAGGAAGGTGCTATACAGATATTCCAGGAATACACTGCTGGCATGTCAGAAATAATCGTAGGTGTTGTAGGTGTACTGCAATTTGATGTACTTAAATACCGTCTTGAAAATGAATATGGATGTGAAATCCGCCTTGAATCCCTGCCTTATGGTTTTATACGCTGGGTAGGTGACCCTTCTGTAGATGTAACAAAGCTTAAACGCATGAATAATGTAAAAGCTGTTAAAGATATGAAAGGCAATCCACTTCTTTTATTTGTAAATGACTGGATGATTAAAATGGTACTAGATGATAATAAAGGTCTGGAACTGCTTGAATTTAAGAAAAATTAATATAAATAAAACTATATTTATCCTGCTAATTGTTAATAGGTTGTTGCATTAACAAAAGACAATACAAATTTAGTAATTTTTAAACATACTATATCTTGTATATGTTCTACATTTAATGTAACAGCCTCTGTTTTTTATTTTCCTATATACCAGATAAAATAAACCAATACTACTCTTCTTCTTTTTAAATTTTTTTGCAATTTAGTAATTTATATTTATACTATATAATTTATTAAATTGACATGTTTATATTTACATGATATATTTATATTATGCTATAAATGTACTATCTATAAAAATTTTTTTTAGTAATTCTTAAATATATTATACATAATCAAATATATCATAAAGCAAAACCGAGGAAAAACTTATGAAAAATGGAGAAAAGCTCAAACAAAGCCACTATAACTTTATTTTAAACCCAGATGGACAGGGATATATACTATATAACTCTTTATCAGGAGCAATCATTGCTGTAACAGAACCAGATGAACTAATAAAAGTCCAGAATATTTTAAGTAATGAATTAAATACATATAACGAAACAGACGAAACATTGAAAATTTTATTTGATAATGGAATTTTGGTTGAAGAAGATAAAAATGAATTAGAATATTTACAATTTTTATATGAAAGAGAAGTTGTGCGTAACCAAGAATTATCTCTCACATTGATTACCACCAGACAATGTAATTTACGTTGTGTATATTGTTATGAAAAACATGAAAACTTAGTTATGTCAGAAAAAATTTACCATAGTTTAGAATTATATATTAAAGAATCACTAAAAAACAGAAAATATTCTGGTGTCAGCATTACTCTTTTTGGTGGTGAACCTTTTTTAGAATATGATAAAGTAATTGCTTTTTTAGAGAAAGTACAAAATATTTGCACAAAATATCATGCATCATATGGAGTTGGAGCAACAAGCAATGGTGCTTTGATTTATCCTGAACGGTTTGAAAAACTATACCAGCTTGGTGTTAATTATTATCAGATTACTATAGACGGATTAGAAGAAACTCATAATATGTATAGAAAAAGCCTTGATAAAAAAGGAAGTTTCCAGAAAATAATTGAAAACTTAAAATATATGAATAGCACAGATTACGACTTTGAAGTCACTATCCGTACTAATTTTAATGAAGAAGTTTTTAAAAGGGCAAAAGAATTTTATCAATTTATTGCTGGTAATTTTGACCAAAGGTTCCATGTATATTATGAAGGAATTAAAAAACTTGGCGGAGAAAATGATAATAATTTAAATATTCTAAATTCTAATGAAGTATCAGAAACCTCCATTGATATTGCAGATTATATCCGTAAATTAGGAATAAAAAATGATGTAATAGATGAAATGACACTGCCATTCCGCCGTGTTTGTTATGCCACAAAACATAATGATTACATTATTGACTATGATGGAAGTATTTTAAAATGTACATTATCATTAGATGATGAATTAAACAAAATTGGAACTTTACATAATGATGGAACTATGGAAATTGATGAGGTCAAACATTCTAAATGGGTAGGAAAGAAAACACAACTTGCAGACATTTGTAAACAATGCAAAGTTCTTCCACTGTGTTATGGAGGCAGATGTGTTAATGACAGAGTACATGGTGGTATATTTGAATGTAATAAAGAACTGCAAGAAAGAGAACTAGCTGAATTAATAATATATAATGTATGATGTATATACTCTTTGCTTAATAAAAGAATATGTATATAAACCATATACTTTTATATGGAATTTTAAAACAAAAGAAAGGGTGATAAAGAAACTATGGAAATTATCAGAGAAAACAGTATTATAACAACATCTGCTAAGAGAAAAGGTGGCAGTGGAAGAGGCTATGGTTGTGGCTGCAAATGTAAATAATATTAAACATTTGTGCTAAAATGCATCCATATATTATTAGAGACTAATAATATATGGATTTTATAAACAATAATAAAAGGAAAAACTATATGATAAAATCCATAAAAAATGACATTTACTTTTTAAAATATATGTTTTTATATAGTAAATCTTATGTAATTGGAGAAGCACTAGTTGCTGTTATTGAAGGTCTTATACCATTAATAGATATAATAATCCCTAAAATGCTAATTGACAGCTTAATTGCAGGGATATCTTTTAAATCAATTATTTACTATATAGTTATTTATATTATACTTCAATTTCTAAGTTCATTTTTTTCTGCTTTTATTACTGAAAAATTTATTAACTTAAATGGACATTTATATTCTATGCACTTCCTGCTAATGATTAACCGGAAAAAAATAGACCTGGATATGGCACAACTTGATGACCCAAATGTCCACCAGAAAATTGCTTTAGCAGAAGATTTAATATATAAGGGAATTGGCATTGACATGATAAATAACTTTTTTACTGCTATTACAAGTATAGTATCTATCATTGCTACAGCTGCTATTCTCGTTTATGCTAATGTATACCTTCTTCTAGTTATTTTGATATTTGCATGTTTCTCTGCCTTCTTCAACTTAAAAATGGAGAACTGGGAACTGGCACAAAGAGATGAAAATATTTATTTAACAAGAGTATTAAATTACTATATTAAGATTATGGGAGAAAAATCCTGTGCAAAGGAAATGAGACTTTACGGCTTTGCTGGATGGCTTATGAAAAAATACCATAAAACATTAAAAACACTTAGAAAACGCTTAAAAAAGCTATATAATAAAAGCCTGCATATACGTACTATTGGAATTGTTTTAGAAACAATTAAGAGTAATGGTATTTATCTCTATCTTGCATGGCTTGCCTATTCAAAAAAAATAACAGTTGGAGAATTTTCGCAGTATTTTAATGCCTCAAGCCAATTTTCAGAAAGTATTTTAGAATTTGCCACATTTTTAATGAACTTAAATATAAATGGAAAATATATTGATTCTTTCCGGGATTTTATGGAATTAGAATCAGAAATGCACAAGGAACATAACATAGAAAGCAAAGCCTTGTTTGATAACACTACAAAAAAACAACTGAAACTGTCACTTTCAAATGTGAACTTCCGTTATAAAGGTTCAAAGGATTTCGTTTTAAATAATATAAATTATACATTTGAACAGGGAAAAGTATATCTTATAGTTGGTGAAAATGGAGCTGGAAAAACCACTTTAATACAACTTTTAAGCCATTTGTATGAACCATATAGTGGAGAAATCAAGTTAAACAATATTCCAATCAACAACTTTAATGATACAGATTACAAAAGTCTTTTCAGTATTGTATTTCAGGATTTTAAATATTTTGCTTTTACTATTGCAGAAAACGTAGCATTAGATTCTTACGAAGCACAAGATAATACTTTGAATACAAAAATAAATATGGCACTTGATAAAGCTGGATTAAAGAAAAAGGTAGATTCACTTGCTAATGGAATCCATACTAATTTAGATAAGATATTTTATGAAGATGGTATTATACTTTCTGGAGGAGAAAACCAGAAACTTGCATTTGCCAGGGCAGTTTTCCATGATTCAAAAATACTAATACTTGATGAACCCTCCTCTGCATTAGACCCTATTGCTGAAGATGAATTATTGAAAGCCTTTCAAAAAATATCTGAAGATAAAATTGTTATTTATATCTCACATAGATTAAGTTCTGCAGTTTTAGCAGATAATATATTATTTCTAAAAAATGGAAAAATATGTGAATGTGGTTCACACAAAGAATTAATCCAGAAAAATGGTGATTATGCCAGTTACTACCATACCCAGGCAAAGTATTATACTGAATAATTTTTAAAATTTGTATAATTTAAAATATCAGAAAGGAGGTGATTACTATGAAAATTATAAGAAATGCTGCAAAAGTTAAAAAAAGACGTGATAAAAATGGTGCTGGCTGTGGCTGTGGCTGTAAGAATGGCACTGGCTGTGGCTGTACATCATCATTGTCTTTCAATAGTAAGAAAAAACCAAAGAAAAAAAATGGTGTTGGTTGTGGTTGCAGTTGTTAATAAATAAGACAAGAATATTGTCTTATTTGGAATTACAACAAAAATTTTTTACAGCTTTTTGAAATTTATCAAAAGTCCTCCAGCTAAATTTTAACTGGAGGGCTTTTTTATACACTATTGTATCAAAATGTTTTCTATTTATTTTCATAAAATATTACAATTAAATAATAAAACATAAATAATATTATTATATTTTTATTAATGAAACAAAATTCATTTACATTTTTTCTTAAATTTAATACATCTTAACCAGCATTTTTGTCTTATAATTATTGGTAAGAATATCTGATTTCCTGTTACATTTGTTTTAAATATTCCTCATACCCAATCCCGCCAAGCTTAGTATCTTTTGCAACTACCTGGTTTTTCAGTTCTTCTTTATAAACAGCAAGTTTCTCTCTAAGCTCTTTATCTGATATAGAAAGCATCTTTGCCGCAAGCAGGGCAGCATTGGCAGCGCCATCTATTGCCACAGTAGCTACAGGAATACCTGATGGCATCTGTACTATGGAATACAATGAATCAACACCACCTAATGCCTTTGTATGGATTGGCACACCTATTACAGGAAGGTTAAATAATGCGGCACACATACCAGGAAGATGGGCGGCACCACCTGCACCCGCAATTATTACTTCAATCCCTCTCTCTTCTGCTGACTTTGCATAATCTACAAACACATCTGGTTCCCTGTGTGCAGATATAACTTTCATTTCATATCCAATTCCAAACTCTTCAAGCATCTTAGCTGCTTTTCCCATAACTGGAAGGTCTGAATCGCTTCCCATTAAAATACTTACTTTAGACATATTTTATCCTCCATTTCACAGACATTTTGCCTGCATCTGTTAATCTAATGTGAACTACCCATTACCTAAAGGTAGTGGGCTTCTAAGATACTTATGCATCTATTTAAGAAGTGTAATATTTAAGTTTCCCACATGACTGCCCAGGCAATCCTTATTCTTACAGGCGTGTCCACTCCGCCTCTAATGTATAGAGCCTCAAGGCTCATAGCATTACTTTTACGTATGATATTTAATATACCATTAATATCTGCATTAAAAGAACCGTCAACTTCTTTTAGTATCTGCTGTGCCAGATTGGAATTAAGAGCCTTATAATTAAGGCTGTCCTTTAGCAGGGTATAGTTTTTCCCATACTTCTGGAACTCACCTTCAATAAAGTAATACTGACGGACATTATATATATTTAGCCACATGGTATAATTCTTTAATTGAGTTGTAATCTTCTTTGGTCAAATATTTATCTGTTGTTTTACTGTAAGATACATGACATTTACCCCTTTCTATAGATTAAGGGATGGGTTTCCTATGTACCTATTGTAGCATGTATTTTACTATTTAACAACATTTTAGTAAAAAAGTACACCGTTTTTTAAACGGATGCCATTCATCCCACGGTCTAAAGACTGTTGGTTTTCTAGCTAAGATATTATAAAATCTGACAGAACATAATTACTTACATCAATTCCCCTGCCTGTCAGATAAATATTGCCATTGTCTGTATCTTCTGCCAGTAATCCGTTTTGTAAAAAATGTTTAATAACATCACCATACACTTTATCAATACTAATATTAAACCTCTCTACAAATTCTTTTCTTGATATCCCTTTGCACATCCTTAAACCAAGAAACATAAATTCTTCCATTTTAGCTTTAAGGGAAAGTTTCTCATAACTGCTGCCTATATTTTCTTCTATGCATCCTGCCATATCCATTCTGTTAAGAAGATTTCCAAATATCTGGATATACCTGTTATAGTTATCTGTACCTTTAAACCTGCAGCCACCAATATAAGAGGATGCTCCAAGCCCTGTACCCAGATAATCCCTGCCTGTCCAGTATGCTATATTGTGTATACACTCCCTGCCTGGCTTGCTGTAATTAGAGATTTCATATCTATTATAACCATATTCCTTTAATATTTCTTCTGTTATATAATACATAAGCCTGTCTGTATCCTCATCTGCTATATCAAGTTTCCCTTGTTCCTGCATATTATAAAATACAGTCCCTGGCTCTACAATAAGGCTGTATGCAGAAATATGTGCTGGTTCCAGTGAAAGCACTTTATATAATGTATCTTTGTAACTTCCAGCTGTTTGTCCTGGTATACCAGACATTATATCAATATTTATATTATCAAAACCAGCTTTCCGGAGCTTGTTATAACTTATCCTGAACTCATCATATGTATGTATACGCCCTAGGATTTCCAGTTCATTGTCCTGTGCAGACTGTAACCCAAGGCTTATCCTGTTTATGCCAGCCTCTTTGAATACCTGTATATGTCTGTCTGAAACTGTTCCAGGATTGGCTTCTATAGTAAATTCAGTATCTTCTCCTATATACGGTTTTAAAACTTGTACAATCCTTAAAAGCATTCCTGGACTAAGACATGTTGGCGTACCACCACCTATAAAAACAGACTGGAAGATAAAACTTCCTGGATACTGGTTATTTATAATCTCCTCCCACCCTGTTATCTCAGCCACAAGCGCATTTATATATTCTTCTTTTTGCTGTATGCTTGTACTAAATGACAAGAAATCACAATAATTACATTTCCTTACACAGAACGGAATATGTATATACAGTGATATCCCTACAGGTATGCCAGCTTTTCCATACTGCACGCTGTTACAGGAATACCACTGGCAGTCCTGCATTATATTTTCTACTATATTATTCTTCATCAAGCTTTAATACACTCATAAATGCCTGTTGTGGTATTTCAACGCTTCCAAACTGCCTCATACGTTTCTTTCCTTCTTTCTGTTTTTCAAGCAGCTTTCTCTTTCTTGATATATCACCACCATAGCATTTTGCAAGTACATCCTTTCTCATAGCCCTTACAGTCTCCCTTGCTATAACTTTACTGCCTATAGCTGCCTGTATAGGTATTTCAAAAAGCTGCCTTGGTATTTCATTCTTTAATTTCTCACACATTTTACGGCCACGCTCATATGCTGTATCTGCATGAAGAATAAAGGAAAGTGCATCTATCTCTTCTTTGTTTATAAGGATATCAAGCTTAACAAGCTTTGAAGGTGCATATCCTTTCATATCATAATCCAATGAGGCATATCCTCTTGAGCGTGATTTCAGTGCATCAAAGAAATCATATATTATTTCATTTAATGGAAGTTCATATTTTAAGAGTGCACGTGACTCTTCCATATATTCCATTCCTATATATACACCCCTTCTCTCCTGGCAAAGTGTCATAATAGCGCCCACAAATTCTTTTGTCACCATAATTTCAGCTGAAACTACAGGTTCTTCCATATGCTCAATTTCTGAAGGGTCAGGCAGGTTTGAAGGGTTAGTTACTTCTACCATCTCACCATTAGTCTTGTATACATGGTATATAACACTTGGTGCAGTAGTAACTATATCCAGGCTGTACTCCCTCTCAATCCTTTCTTGTATTATTTCAAGGTGCAGAAGGCCTAAAAAACCACATCTGAAACCAAATCCAAGTGCAATAGATGTTTCGGCTTCAAACTGCAGTGCTGCATCATTCAACTGCAGTTTTTCAAGTGCATCCCTTAAATCAGGATATTTAGCACCATCAGCAGGATATATCCCACAATATACCATAGGCTGTACTTTCTTATAACCTGGCAAGGCTTCCGCACAAGGGTTTTTAGCAAGGGTAACTGTATCTCCTACACGTGTATCCTGTACATTTTTAAGGCTTGCTGTAATGTAACCAACCATTCCTGCAGAAAGTTCTTCTGTTGGTATAAACTGCCCTGCACCAAAAATCCCCGTTTCCACAATATCAGCCTTTGCCCCTGTCGCCATCATAAGTATTTCGTCACCTTTTCTGGCGGAACCATCAAATATACGGCAAAATATTATAACCCCTTTATAAGCATCATATAAAGAATCAAATATCAGTGCCTTAAATGGCTTGTCCTCATCACCAGAAGGTGCTGGTATATTTGTAATAACCTGTTCAAGCACCTGTTCTATATTTGTACCCATCTTAGCAGATATAAGTGGTGCTTCCGAGGCATCAAGCCCTATTACATCTTCTATTTCAGCTTTTACACGCTCTGGCTCTGCACTTGGCAAGTCTATCTTATTAATAACAGGCAGTATCTCCAGGTTGTGGTCAATAGCAAGATAACAGTTAGCAAGTGTCTGTGCTTCTATACCCTGTGCCGCATCTACTATAAGTATAGCTCCTTCACATGCAGCAAGGCTTCTTGATACCTCATAGTTAAAATCGACATGCCCTGGTGTGTCAATAAGGTTAAATACATACTCTTCGCCATTCTGGGCTTTATATACTATACGCACTGTCTGTGCCTTAATAGTTATGCCCCTCTCCCTCTCAAGCTCCATATTGTCAAGCACTTGTGCCTGCATCTCACGGCTTGTAAGAAGCCCTGTCTTTTCAATAATCCTGTCAGCAAGTGTAGATTTTCCATGGTCTATATGGGCAATAATACAAAAGTTACGGATATGTGACTGTTCTATTTTTTCCATGTATTCCTCATTTCTGCGCCAGTTTTTTCTTACCTGCAAACCTATGCCAGGCGCAGGCACAGATTCACTAACATGTGGTAATTACTCCCAGTAAATTATCATAACATTATATTGGAATAATTGCAATTTGAGATATACATTTTACCATACAACAAATATATTACAAGATAGAACTGTACATTATTCCCCCGTTAAGACCTGGTCCAGCACTTTTGCAAGCGGGTCCATCGCATTTTTAGCCTCTTGTAATGTATTATTTTCATTGCCAAGTTCTATAAGCAGGTATCTTTCACGCAAATGCATATTATAACGGTATCCCTTTAAATAAACCGGTCTTGCAAAATCAGGATAATTCTCCATACATTTCAGTTTCATCTGTAAACTAAATGCAAGGTTTGACTGCAGGTTTTTATTGTAAAGGTAATCTATATTTCCTGATGCATTTCTTGAAAGCCCGTTGAAAAACATAACCTGTGCTGTCCTCTTGCCATCTATTGTAGTAAGCCTTTGTACCGAATTACCTACGCCATCCCTGTGCAGGTCTATAACTACCTGTATAGATGGGTATTCTTCCAAAGTTTTTGATATACTCTCTGCCGCTTTATTATATGCTTTGCTTCTGTCAATACTTCCATTTATCTTATCATACTCTGTTGTATCATGTATAACATTATAACCATACTTTTCTCTTAACAGATATGCAAGCCTGCTGCCTACCCCTATAATTGACTCCTGCTTTCTTCCTTTTTTACTGTCTATAAATGCTTCTGAACCACCATGTGTATGGAAAATTAAAATCTGTGGTTCCTGGCTCTTTTTTAAAGTTACATCTTTTGAAAGCAGTTTTCCAACATTAAATATTGAATTATCTATAGACGTTGATGAGTCTGTTATATAAAAATTCTTCAAAAGATATGGACGGCTTTTACTTTTCTTAAGTTTTTCTATACTGAGCAGGTTATTTTTTATCTGTGTTGCAAAAACCTCATCTGCATCACCAGTTTCACTTCCAAGACTGCTATCAGATGAGGGTTCTTCAATATATGTTTCACCAGCGGCGTTCATGCTGCCATCATGGTCTGTACCACCACTTTCTTCTGTACCTTTAACTGTTATCTCCCCACTTTTTACCTTTTCATTTTCAGCGAGCATATTATTATAGTCTTTTTCCTCCTCAAGCATCTCTGCAACCTGCATATCAGAGTTTTCAAAAAGCCTTCTTGTAACCGCCATATCACTTCCAGCACCACTCCAGAAATAATTCCTGCTTCTGTAACCTGGATAGACTGATGCAAGGCTTTCTGAGCCATTTATAGATTTCCTGTCAATATTCTCAATATTTTCTACAAGATATGTCATAAATGGGCATGCCTCAAAAATAACTTTCCACTGGAATGATGCATATTTGTCATGCCCTGTTAATTCTACAATGCCTATGTTGGACATACCCGCATCTACGATATAATCTATAAACATATCTTGTATACCTTCTATCATACCTTTTTTATCTTTAGTATGGATACCTGTCCACATAGTTATCACAATTATTATGCATATACATAATATTCCAAGTTTAAATTTATTCTTTTTCTCCATAATAAGCCTCTCCCCGTTTTATATCATAGATATGAGGCTTACTGTGTTTCTATTCATATTAATTTTATGAGACCAGCCTAATTTTCAAAAAAACTGTTTATCCCTCTTGATACAAGTTTTCCAATCCAGCGCACCTGTTCATCAATATCTTTTGGCGTTACAAAAAGGTTTTTTGTACTGTTGCCAGCAATGCTTTCAAGGAAAATTTGTATCTCATTATCAGAAAATCCCTGTTTACTGAGAGTTTCCTCCATGCATCCGCTCACTATAACTGCCGCATCAACTACTGTAGGGACTCCTATCGCAATAACAGGTACATTCATTGTTTCCTCATTAATTTTATGCCTGTTATTTCCAATGCCTGCTCCTGGGGAAATACCTGTATCTGTTATCTGTATTGTCCTGCACAGCCTTCCTATGCTTCTTGAAGCAAGTGCATCGATAGCTAATATAAAATCAGGCTTTATATTTTCTACAAGCCCACACAGCACTTCATAGGTATCCATGCCTGTCTGTGCCATTACACCAGGTGTTATTGCACAGACCACCTTATTATTGCCAAGTATTTCACTTCCAAATTCACACACCATATGCCTGTTTACCATAATCTTCTCCATTACAACCGGACCTAATGCATCAGGAGTTGCAAACCTGTTGCCAAGCCCTACAGCCATATATGTTTCTGTTTTCTTTTCCCCTTTATTATCTTCAGCCGCTGGCTCTGTATCTGTTTTCCTGCTGTTGTTTGTCATATCTGTAATTATATCACAGATTTCTTTTATAACCTTATCTTCAAACTTTTTTGTATCTTTGTCATCCATATACATACTTTTATCTGTAAATTCTATTGTTACATAATTACCAGCAGGCTTACCCATAAGCTCTGCTCCTTTTTCATTTAATATATTTACTGTGCTGACCCTGATACGTCCTTTCTGTAGAAGCTTATCATTTAAAACTACACCTTCAATCTCTACATTGTCTTCTGGAAAACTCTCCCTGGTTTCTATTGCCAGGTCTGTCCTGTTCAATTCCATCTGGATTAATCCCCTTCCTTAATATAATAATAACATTATCTGTAGTTTTACTATTATAATTCCTGTATATAAACACAGTAACTGGCTTATAATATAAATTTTACATTTTTTTCAAAAATATATTGACACATTCAATCATTTCATCTATGATATATAGGTATGTTTTCATCAAAGTGCCCGTGTCCGGTTTGATGAAACAAAAAATCCAAAACTGGGGAGGTGTAAAGAATGGCTAACATTAAATCAGCAAAGAAAAGAATTTTAGTTGAGCGCAGAAATGCAGAGAGAAATAAAGCTATCAGATCCAGGGTTAAAACAGCTGTTAAGCGTGTTAACGCTGCTATAGCTGCTAATGATAAAGATGCCGCTGGAAAGGCGCTGGTTACAGCTGTTAAAGAAATTGACAAAGCTGCTGGTAAGGGTGTATTCCACAGGAAGACAGCTTCAAGAAAAGTTTCCCGCTTAACAATAGCAGTAAATAAAATCGCATAATCATTTAAATTTTTATAAGAAAAACTGCCTTCCGGTGTGGGCAGTTTTTCTATTATTTAAGTTAAATTATACTTTAAACGGTATTTCCTTGGTGTTAAATCTGTCCTTTCACGGAAAAGCTTTGTAAAATGGCTCTGTGATGAAAAACATAATGTATTTGATATAACAGAATATGGATATTTTGTATTTTCAACATATTAGCAGCTGTATCAAGCCTTGCTGACTGTATAAAAACATGGATTGTAATTCCTGTTTCTTTCTTAAAAAGAGTTGACAAATAGCTTGGATTAAACCCCATATAAGCAAATGTTATAAAGATAAAGGTAAAAAAACAGTATATAAAAAATTATCCAGCCCAAAAACAGGTTATAAAGACACTATGAAACTTAAATAATAAATACCCCATATAAATACAGGGAATTATTGTAAACTTATAGACAAACCACCTTCTTCAAGTATATAATTGTATCAGTAAATTACATACTTGCAGTAGATAAACTTTTATAAAAGAGGTGGCAAATGAAAAAAGAGAATTATTTAAAATGGGACGAATACTTTATGGGAATTGCACTGTTGTCTGCTGAACGGAGCAAAGACCCAAATACAAGCGTAGGTGCATGTATAGTAAGTGAAAATAATAAAATCCTTTCACTTGGTTATAATGGTATGCCTGTTGGATGCCCAGATGATGATTTTCCTTGGGAACGTACCGCTGGCAGTCCGCTTGATGAAAAATATCTTTATGTATGCCATGCTGAACTAAATGCTATTTTAAATTATACAGGCACTAATATGCACAATGCAAAAATATATACAACTCTTTTTCCATGTAACGAGTGTACTAAAGCACTTATCCAGTCTGGTATACATGAAGTAATATACCTTTCTGATAAGTATGCAGATACCCCGTCTGTAATAGCGGCTAAACGCATGATGAAATCTGCCGGTATTTCATTCAGGGCATATAAACATATTAACAGGGATATTGTATTAAAATTGTAAATTAAATACTTCACAGGTTATGCTGCTCTGGCAATTCCAAAATTTTACCCCACAAAAGCCATGTTGCAAACATGGCTTTGTCACATTACGCTTGGATGGATACGCAGTGGTGCATAAAGCCCCAGCGTATCCATAACAGCTGCCTTTGGGTAAAATATTTGGAATTTGCCAGAGTAATATAGTCTTTGTATAAATTTAATTTTCAAACACCTATAAATCCATGATTTATTAGGTTCTGCAAATTCTATTAATACAATGTCCATATCTTTATCTTTAAATAATGCTTACAATCTGCCTGTAATTTTAACTGTTCATCATTGCAAATACCTTTTGTGCGTATTTCTTCGTTCCTGCTATTCTTACAGTACATCTTGGTTTTATATGCTTAAAAGCTCCTTTTCCAATACTTTTAACTTTTTTACTTTTTATCTTAATATTGCCAAGTTTTTTATTTTTATAAAATGCTTTCTTTCCAATATTTTTTATATTTTTACCAATAACAACCTTTTTTAACAATTTACACTTTATAAAAGCACCTTTAGCTATTGACACTACCTTATACTTATAGCCATTAATATTTATAAAAGCAGGAATTTTAACAACTTTTGTTTTCTTGCCTGCTTTTATAACTTTAACGGTTTTTAATTTATTACTACTCTTAATTACTTTATATACAATGCCCTTTCTTGAATAAACTTTACCTGTTTTAGGATAAGTTTTTGATGCCAGTATATTACCTTTAGTTTTATTGTTATTATTTTCCTGTTTATTATTGTCAAGCTTGCCATCTTTATCTATATTGTTATTATCTTCTCTGTCTGATATACCAGCACCGTTTACAGAATTATCTTCTTTGTTACTTTTATCTTCATTATTATCTGTTCCAGAACTATTACCAGCGGCTGTACTGCTTCCACCAACATTTATGCCTGCATTGCTGCTTCCTCCCCCAGAACTTGCACCTCCGCTGCTTCCACTTCCAGCACTGCCAGAATTCCCTCCTCCAGTGCTTCCGCTTCCAGCGCTGTTAGAATTTCCTCCTCCAGTACTTCCGCTTCCGTTATTGCCAGGATTTCCACTTCCAGTACTTCCGCTCCCACTGTTTCCATCTCCAGGATTTCCAACAGCTTCACTATTACTATCTCCTCCTGCATTATCTCCTGGTTCTTTTTCCTTCTTTTTCAGGTAACATTTTAACACAAGGCTTCCATCAAGCTTAACCGTCCCTTTATAAATACCTTTATCTTTATTAAGTACATACATGTTATAACATTCATCTATATAGACACTATCACTACAATCGATTATATAACCATTATAAGAATCATATTCTGACTTTTTATCAAATGTATATTTGCCACTGTCATCCTCTATATAATATTCAATACTATATTTTGCTTTTAAAGGCTTCCATATAGCATACAATACGCAGTTATTACTGTCTGATAAATCAAACCATGTATTGCCTGCTGTATCTTCTTTTATTCTTGACCAGCCACTAAAATAATATCCTTCTCTTTCAGGTACTGCATTAATTTCTGTACTGCCGCCCTCCCATACTGCGTAAAGCTGCTTTTCCCCATCAGCCTCACATAGGTTTGTTATACTTTCATTATCTGCATATATTACACTTCCACTTGCTGTATCAGACCATCCTTTAAATTCATATAATACATTTATATTTTTGGTGGCGCAGACTGCATCATCTGAATTTAAATCAAGTGTAACTGTGCTATTCCTTTTAAAACCACAGCCAGGCAATGTATATGTACTGCCATAAATACATCCATATAATGGAACTGTTTCACCAGATGTTGCCATATTTCCATTAAATATTATATCATAAGCAGCAGGCCTGAAATACCTGTATACTTCACAGTCACCTTCAACAACCAGGGATGTACAGCCAGTATAATAAAATCCCTTATAATATGCACCAGCAGCAATTTCACTTCCTATATCTGCCCCACTGGCACTGTCATTATAAAAAGCAGTCCATAATGTACTTCCAAGAACTTGTCCATCAGGATTGTCACCTAATATATCAATGCAATTAACATTATATGAATTAATCTGCTCGTCCCATTGTGGATATATAACAGCACCTGGTTCTATTGCATCACCCTGGCGCACTAGATTACCACCATATGGGCTTGTATACCATCCTTTAAGAGTATAAGTATATCCCTCTTTATCATTATGTAATACTTCTGGAAGATTTTTAATTATATATTCCCCTTCTATACCATAATAAGCATATCCTTCTTTTAATACTGTGGCATCTTCTGTAACTGTGTATATATCTCCATTTTCACCTATAACAGAAGCATCGTATATATCATACAGATATGAAACACTGTCATAACTATACTCGGTTGATGGTAAACTGCAGATTGCTGTATTACCTCCTTCTGCAAGCTTTAATAGTGACTCTGGATCATCTATTTCACTATAAATTCCATCTGGATATATATACTCTGCCTTCTTATATGTACACTTCCCATATGTGTACTTTTTTAATACAATGCTTCCGTTCACTGGAAGGCTGCTCTTAACCATGCCAATATTAATGCCAAACCTTGCTCCAGATTTCCCCTGTATAACTACAGGAAGCCCTGCTAGTGAAGCTTCCACTTCTTCTATACTTCCATCTACATTGCTTCCTGTATACTTCCACTCATTATCACTGGTCTTCTTCCATGTATCCAATGCATAGTTAAGCGTCTTTCCATTCTTTGATATCCTGACGCCTGTTGTACTCTCACCTCCTATACTGTCCACATATGATACCCCTATGGCTCTGTCATCTGCTGCATAAGCCGCATCTGCTTCTACAACAGGTAATATTATTGCTGGCACTATAACTGCCATTATAATAACAATAAACTTTAAAATAACCATATCTGGCAAAACCTGCTGTTTTAAAACTGCCTTTTCCAGTAATTTAAGTCTTTCTTTTTTTCTTTCTCCCATAAACACATTCCTTTCCTGGCTGCTATACTTATCCCTGTTAGAAACTACTATATACTTTTTATAACTAATGTTAGTATATATTACAATAGCATTAATATCATATCAATACCAATTATATACAAAAAAAACAGAAAAATTTATGCAACTTTTCTGCTCTTTATTCTACCAATATTTATTATTTAAGGTTAACATTTATAAACTCTGTTATATTATTATTAAAAGGCTGGATGTAATTATATAAAAACCCTATTTCACGTGGCGAAACAGTTTTTAAAAATTTTAATTCTATAAGAGAACATGACTCTAATTCATGTTCAACAAATTGTTTGACAACACATGATATTCCAATACCTATTTTGGCAAATTCAATAAGTAAATCCATATCATTAACTTCCAGAATATGTAATGGAATTATATTATTTTTTGCAAAATAGTTATCTATATGGGTGCGGGAACCATTATCCTTATTTAAATGCTAAAAAGAACACGGCAAACAGATGGTACTTATTTTGAAACTTTCAGGAGATTAAAAATATATGCTGAAAAATCAAATACCTGGCCAAAATATTAGCTATAAACGCTCTAAAACAGATAAGGGACAACTTCTTAAATGAAATGTCCCTTATCTGTCTTATTTATATATTTATTTTTTATCTTTATTCTTTTCTTTTTTACAGCTTAAAAAGAATTTCCAGATATCATTTTTTAACTTGTCCCATGCATCATTATTTTTTACAAAATAAAGCGGGCACTCTTTTCCAGTAACATCATAATGGCGTATAACTGAATTTTTATCCAGATTATATTTACCACACAGCCACCCTGTAAGATGTACAAGGGAATTATATGTATCCTTTGAAAACTTGCCTGATTTATCTGGATGGCAACATTCTATTGAAATAGTATCAGCGTTCCTGTTATTAGAGGCATACGCAATCTCATCCAACGGTATACACTGTATAATAGTCCCATCAAGCCCTATAATATAATGGCTGCTCACCTTATTAGATGCCTCGTCTGGTTCATCCTTCCTGCCTTCAAAATAATTCCTGTTTGCTTCTGCATCAGTACCAGGATTAGCTGTATAATGTATGACTACCCCGTTCACCGTACCAAGGCTTGTTCCTGGCCTTGAATTAACATTCTGGGTTAACAGCATCTGTTTTATACCAGGTTCAGGAACATTATACTGGAAATAATCTATTCCTTCCATAGAATTTTCTTTATCTTTACCAGTATTTCTATCCAGCTTTTCCCATACATTAAACATTACTACTATAAGTATAAATGATATAACTGCTATTATTAAAAGCCTGCGTTGTTTACGCTTTCCAGCTTTTGTTAATTTCTTCATATTTTAAATCATCTTCCCACTCAGATGTACATTTTATTAATTATCTGCAACGCTGTAATTAGGTGCTTCTTTTGTAATATGGATATCATGTGGATGGCTTTCTTTTAAGGAAGCTGCTGATATCTTAACAAACTGGCCTGTTTCCTGGAGTGTCTTAATATCAGGCGCACCACAGTAACCCATACCTGAACGCAGCCCTCCCATAAGCTGGAAAACAGTGTCCTCTAATGTTCCTTTATAAGCAACACGTCCTTCTACTCCTTCTGGAACAAGTTTCTTGGCGTCTGTTTGGAAATAACGGTCTTTACTTCCATTCTCCATAGCAGCGATTGAACCCATGCCACGGTATACTTTATATTTACGTCCCTGGAAAAGCTCAAATGTTCCCGGGCTTTCATCACAGCCTGCAAATATGCTTCCCATCATACATACGCTTGCACCAGCTGCAATAGACTTAGTCATATCACCTGAATACTTAATACCGCCATCAGCAATAATAGGTATATCATATTTTTTAGCAACTTCATAACAGTTCATAATTGCTGTAATCTGTGGAACGCCTATACCTGCAACAACACGTGTTGTACATATTGAACCAGGACCTATGCCTACTTTTACACAATCCACACCAGCCTTAATAAGTGCTTCTGTTGCATCTCCTGTAGCTACATTGCCTGCGATAATCTGAAGGTCTGGATATGCGTCACGTACCATCTTTACAACCTTTATAACATTGGCACTGTGTCCATGTGCAGTATCTATAACTATACAGTCTACATGCCTCTTTACAAGTGCGTCTACACGTTCAAGGATATTGGCAGTTATACCAACAGCAGCACCACATAAAAGTCTCCCCTGTGAATCCTTTGCAGCAAGAGGATACTTTATCTGTTTCTCAACATCTTTTATTGTAATAAGCCCTTTAAGGTTGCCTTCATCATCTACTAATGGAAGTTTCTCTTTTCTTGACTTTGCAAGTATTTTCTTTGCGTCTTCAAGGGTAATACCCTGGCGTGCAGTAATCAGCCCTTCAGAAGTCATAGATTCTTTTATTTTCTTAGTAAAATCTGTTTCAAACTTAAGGTCACGGTTAGTTATTATTCCAACAAGTTTCTTGCCTTCAGTAATTGGAACACCTGAAATCCTGAATTTAGCCATAAGGTTGTTAGCATCCTCAAGAGTATGTTCTGGAGATAAATAAAATGGGTCTGAAATTACACCATTTTCTGAACGCTTAACCTTATCTACCTCATCAGCTTGTGCCTCCACTGACATGTTCTTATGGATAATCCCTATACCACCCTGTCTTGCCATTGCAATCGCCATACGGTGTTCCGTCACCGTATCCATGCCTGCACTCATCATTGGAATATTAAGTTTAATAGTTTTTGTCAGGTTAGTTTCCAAAGAAACCTGGTTTGGTATAACTTCTGAATATTGTGGAACCAGTAATACGTCATCAAATGTAATTCCCTCACCAATAATCTTACCCATTTTAATTGCCCTCCTTCTTGTATATTGCCAGCAAAAACCTGCCGGCCTGTGTAATATGGTAACTAAGAATTATAATACTACCCGTAGATATATTGTTTCAGTATACACTAACATAACTTGCATTGTCAACATTGAATTTTACTTCTGCCTTTAAATTTCATATTTTCAATAAGTTTTTCATCTGGAGTAAATTTTATTCTCTCTTGTCCACTATCTGTACGTGAAATTGCAATAAAATGTTTATCATCCCTGTTCCCTGACGAAAAGTCAAGAAGTGGCAGGTTCTGGAACTGGTTCAATGAAGGTGCACCTTCTGGTGCAATAAGGTCTATCTTCTCAAGGTCAGTCCTTTTTTTATGTTTACGTTTGTTTCCTTTAATTATGCAGTCAAAATCAATCTGCCCGTCAACAAATACATATTCGTATGCAATATCTTTGGAAGGCAGGAAATAAATAATAAAACAGTCTGCAACGACAACGAAAAACAATCCTGCTGTGCTTCCAAGTATGAATAAATCAACATAAACCAACACAAAACACAGTATTATAAGCCCTATTCTCGCCATTAAGCGCTTCTGTGATGGTTTTGCTTTTAAATAAGTTTCTGAATACAATTCTTCCATTTATTGTACCCCTTTCTCTTTTATAATAACTATATATTGACATATTTATAAACCTTTGTAAAGACACTCTTCTAAGATTTACACAATTATTGGTTATATTTATATTTTATAGATTGAAAAATAACACTGTTTCCATGCCATGTTAATATATATTTATTAGAATTGTACTTTTTAATTTAGAATATATTATTCCAGGCATACACTAATTCCCTCTACAAAAAGTAAATCTTTATTAAGTATATTATCTTATGTAAAATAACTGGATACAACACTAAGATTTAATAGTTTCTGTTCTTCTGGATTTACCAATAAGGAATGGAAATTTTGAATTTATTATTTCTGTCATTGTGTATTCTATCATAAGAAGTATTGCCAGTACAACAAGGCACTCACAAATATACTCAAAATTGCCTGTATTTGGAATATAACCAACTTTCTTCCAGCCTTCATATACCACAGTCCTCATTCCAAGTACAGTATGGGTACACATAACAATAAGTGAATTTTTACCCCAGTAATCAAGGAAGTCCAGTTTAATATATGATGTTATAAAATCAAGCAGCAATATTGCACCAACTGAACCTGTAATACCACATATATAAAACAAATATGGATATGCACCCTCTTTCATCTGGTTAAAATCAACTCCTGTATTTATTTGTGATAAAACAAGGTTTACAGATGATAATATAACTCCTGATATAAGTTTTATCCCTGGTTCTTTTAACCTGCTGTAAAAAATATAAATAATATACCCTGCTCCAAGAAACCAGGCCGCCGAAAAACCTTTACATACAGCATTAGACAATCTTATAACATTATCATAAGTATCACCTGGCTGCAATGCAAACATTCCACCTGGTGAAAATGCTGTATTTATTACAGCAGACAGGCTTACCGCAAACAGACCTGCAACTGCATATAATGCCTTAATTACTTTAGGGCTTCTGACAAGCCAGAAAAATATCAATTCCCCTATAAATAAAGTTGGTATAAACCACATTGAATTTACACCTTTTAAAAATAAACTGTCATAAAAATAAGATAAAAATGTATCCCATATTTTTGCTGAAGGCTTATGTTTAAGAAAAATACATGCTGTTTTAAAAAGAGTACCAATTACACTAAATGCCAGATATGGTACTCCAAGGCTTTTTATTATATTTCTTGTAAATTCCCTGAAACTCCTTTTCTTTACAGAACCAGTATAACACATAAGAAAACCTGATATTATATAGAATATTGACACTTTAAAAGATGACATCCATAAATCAACTGGATTGCCAAGCTTTGTAATATGCCCTAAAGCAATCATAAGTATACTAAGCCCTTTTGCTGCATCAACATATGCAATACGTTCTTTCATATATTAACCTCATCATATATATTTTATAAATATTATTATAACCTGGACATACACACTCCAGGTTATATTTAATATTATGCTTAAAATCCAGCAATTTTATTATACAACATAGAGAGATACTGCCACAGCAGTATCTCCCCATATTATAAATGCATATGCTATATTAACCCCGCCTGGCAAAATCCAGGCAAAATTATTTGTAAATGTTTATTACATCATTCCCATTGGAGCCCCGCCGCCTGCTGGCATTGCAGGAGCTTCTTCTTTAATTGTAGATACAACAGACTCTGTTGTAAGAAGTGTAGATGCTACGCTTGTTGCATTCTGGAGTGCACTTCTTGTAACCTTTGCAGGGTCAACGATACCTGACTGTACCATATCTGCATACTCTTCTTTTAATACATCAAATCCTGTACCTGCTTCTGACTCACGTACCTTATTAATAATTACAGCACCCTCAAGACCTGCGTTCTGTGCAATTATCATAAGTGGTGACTCAAGTGCCTTTAAGATAATATTAGCACCTGTCTTCTCATCACCTTCAAGAGTTGATGAAAGCTTTGCAACTTCTTTAGAAGCGTGGATATATGCAGAACCACCACCTGAAATAATACCTTCTTCAACAGCGGCTCTTGTAGCAGCAAGTGCATCTTCCATACGGAGCTTAGCCTCCTGCATTTCTGTTTCTGTAGCAGCACCTACACGGATTACAGCTACACCACCTGCAAGTTTAGCAAGTCTTTCCTGAAGCTTCTCTTTATCAAAATCAGATGTTGTTTCTTCAATCTGTGCCCTTATCTGTGTAATTCTTGAAGAAATTGCATCCTTGTCACCCATTCCGTCAACAATAATTGTATTCTCTTTCTGTACCTTAACAGACTTAGCACGTCCAAGCTGCTCTAATGTTGCATCTTTAAGGTCAAGCCCTACTTCTTCTGAAATAACTGTACCACCTGTAAGAATTGCTATATCTTCAAGCATAGCCTTTCTTCTGTCACCATATCCAGGTGCCTTTACAGCTACTACATTAAATGTACCTCTTAATTTGTTGATTACAAGTGTTGTAAGGGCTTCACCCTCTACATCCTCTGCAATAATAAGAAGCTTAGCACTACTCTGTACAACCTGCTCTAATAATGGAAGGATTTCCTGGATATTAGAAATCTTCTTATCTGTTATAAGTATATATGGATTATCAAGGTTTGCTTCCATCTTATCCATATCTGTAGCCATATAAGCTGATACATAACCCCTGTCAAACTGCATACCTTCAACAAGGTCAAGCTCAGTCTTCATTGTCTTTGACTCTTCTATTGTGATAACACCATCATTGGATACTTTTTCCATTGCATCTGCAACCATTTCACCAACAAATTCATCACCTGCTGAAATAGCAGCAACTTTAGCTATCTGGTCTTTACCTGTAACTTTTGAGCTCATCTTTGCAATAGCATCAACTGCACACTCACAAGCCTTCTTCATTCCCTTACGGAGAATAATAGGGTTAGCACCTGCTGCAAGGTTTTTAATACCTTCATTTACCATAGCCTGTGCAAGGACTGTAGCTGTTGTAGTACCATCACCTGCTACATCATTAGTCTTTGTAGCAACTTCTTTAACAAGCTGTGCACCCATATTTTCAAAACCATCTTCAAGTTCTATATCTTTTGCTATTGTAACACCATCATTGGTAATAAGTGGTGCACCAAATGATTTATCAAGGACTACATTTCTTCCTTTTGGTCCTAAAGTAACTTTAACTGTATTTGCAAGCTTATCAACACCTGCTTCAAGTGCTGCCCTGGCTTCTGCACCAAACTTAATCTCTTTTGCCATAATAATTTTTCCTCCATTCAAAATTCTGATATTCCTTATTTATGAACTATATAGATATCCTTTGCCACAAGATTAATCTACAACCTTGGCAACTATGTCATTCTGGCGGACTACAATAAACTCTTCATCATCAAGCTTAACTTCTGTACCTGCATATTTAGAGTAGATAACCTTGTCGCCAACTTCAACCTGCATCTCTACTTCTTTGCCATCTACAACCCCGCCAGGACCTACTGCAATAACCTCTGCCTGCTGTGGTTTTTCCTGTGCATTGCCTGGAAGTACAATGCCTGATTTAGTAGTTTCTTCTGCTTCCAGCTGCTTTAATACAACCCTGTCCCCTAATGGTGATAAATTCATAATATATATCCTCCTTTTAAATTTCGTTTACTAGCACTCACTCATTTTGAGTGCTAACCATAAACATAATATATTTCATTTGGAAATTTTGTGCAATACACTTCAAAGTGATATTTTAGCGTATTTGGATTATTTCCTCTTTTTTTCTCACTTATACTCATTATTTCTTACTATTTCTTATTTTTGAAATATAAATAGCAATATTTTTAAGTATATGATATACTTTTTTATAATATACATAGCTCTTTAATAATATAATTTTTTAAAAATGTCCCGCCAGGAAGATATCCATGTCCTGCCCTGGATTATAATATGGAGGCTGATTATGAAAGAACAATTATATACAATACCAGTAAATGACGCTTTTGAAAAAGATTGTGAATGTCCGTTGTGTTTTATGTATAATAACCTTGAGGAAGATGCTGTAAGCTTTACTTTAGGTCCAAGTTATATGGAAGATGATATAAGGCTTGAAACTGATAAGGCAGGGTTCTGCATGCACCATATAAAGCAGCTTTACAAGCACCAGAACAGGCTTGGGGTTGCACTTATACTACACACACACATGAAATATACTACAGACAAATTAAAATCTGCCACAAAGTCTTCTTCTCCTTCTAAAAAAGGCTTATTTTCAAAAAAAGAACAATCTGGCACTGGGGCATATATATCTTCATTGGAAAAATCATGTTATATATGCAGCCGTATAGATAATGTTTTTAAACGGTATATAGCAACTGTGCTGCATTGTTATGTACATGATGAAGATTTTGCAGGTAAATTTACAAAATGCAAGGGTTTCTGCACAAAGCATTATGGCATGCTGTATGAAGCTGCGGGTTCACTTAGTGGCACAAAACAGAAAGAATTTATTAGTACACTAGATACTGTTTATTTTGAAAATATGCAGCGTGTTATTGATGACCTTGAATGGTTTATTGATAAATTTGACTACCGTAATGAAAATGAACCTTGGAAAAATTCTAAAGATGCAGTACAGAGAAGTATACTCAAAACTAATAGTTATTTTGAAGAAGGATAGTCCAGGTGCTTTGTGGTATCACAGCAAATACTTTTAATTTTAGCTGTAAACCCTCCTTACTGTACAGACAAGCATATTTTAAATGCTTATCTGGTTAGTTAAAAAAGGCATGCCTCTATAAAGAAAGCATGCCTCTGTTATTTTATATTAATTTGTTTCTTTTTCCCTGTCTTTTTCTATAAGTTCTTTTACATTCCTTGCTTTATCTTTAATACGTTCACTTGCGTTACGTGATGTAAGGACTTTTGAAATCCAGCGGCTTGATGCCTCATAATCGCCTGCACGCCTTGCAAGTTCTGCAACAAGATAAGTAACAGTAAGTTCATCCATGCCACACATAGGGAAGTCTTCTTTTGAAAATGCATCAGAAAAACCTTCATAAGCGTTATTAAGCAGTGCCTCTTCTTCTTTTTTAAGTTCACTTATAGCCTTATCATAACCAGGTGTATCTTTTGGCAGTGTTTCTGCCTTGCCTCTGTACAACCATGCCATTTTCAGGCATGTATATGCCTTTTCACTTGCTTTTGCTTTCTTTACAATTGCATTGGCAAGGGCAAGCTGGTAACGCCCAATCGCATCATCATATGTATATACATCACCTGTTTCTGGCAATCCCCTGAAATTCTTTGTTATATTCTCAGTTATTAACTTAGCCTGTGATGGCATCATAAATTTAAAAAATCTGCTAAGTGAACTATAACCACATCCTGGACATACCAGGACATCATATTTTATAGAATCAACATATTTATAGTTTGGCCTTAAATCTGTATCCTGGGATAAAAGCTTTACCCTTCCTGTCTTTACCATCTTGGAACGGAAAGCCATATCACATACAGGACATGTATATGACTTATCAAATAATAAATCTGATTCTTTTACTTCTGGAACAGGCTTTTTCTCTGGCACTGGAGCCGGTTTTTCAGGCTCCTTATGTTTATCCTTCTTTGTCTCATCTTCAAATACATCCATCTTTTCAAGCTTTCCTAAGCCAAATTTATCAAGTCCGTGAAATAAACTCATTAAAATATACCCCCTTACTTTGGTTTATATAAATTCTTTAATGAAACTATCCTGTTAAATACAAGGTGTCCTTTACTAGAATCCTTGGAATCTACACAAAAATAACCATGTCTTACAAACTGGAAACTGTCCATTGGGGCAGCTTCTGAAAGTGCCGGCTCAATATAACAATTATCCAGGACAGTTAGTGAATCTGGATTAATGTTAATTGTACCATCTTCATTATATACACCTTTTTCTTCATCTACAATATTTTCATAAAGGCGCACTTCCGCCTTCTCTGCTGTCTCAGCACAAACCCAGTGTATTGTACCTTTCACCTTTCTGCCTGAGAAACCGCTTCCACTCTTTGTCTCTGGGTCATAAGTACAATATACTTCTGTAACATTGCCATTGTCATCTGTCTCATAACCAGTACATGTTACAAAATAAGCATTCATAAGCCTTACTTCATTGCCTGGGTAAAGCCTGAAATATTTCTTAGGCGGTTCAATCATAAAGTCATCCCTGTCAATATAAAGCTCTTTGCCAAATGGGACTTTACGTGTACCCATTTCTTCATTCTCCTGGTTATTTGATACATCAAGATACTCTATCTCATTCTCAGGATAATTTGTAATTGTAAGTTTTACAGGATTTAGCACTGCCATCATACGTGGACGTTTAAGTTTTAAATCTTCACGTATACAGTATTCAAGCATTGCGTAATCAGAAGAACTCTGTGCCTTTGATATTCCTGATAATTTTATAAAATTACGTATTGACTCTGGTGTAAAACCACGTCTTCTAAGGGCAGCTACTGATACAAGCCTTGGGTCATCCCATCCATCAACTATACCATCTTCAACAAGTTTCTTGATATAACGTTTTCCAGTAACAACATTAGTCAGGTAAAGTTTTGCAAACTCAATCTGCTTTGGAGGGTTCTCAAATTCAAGCTCCCGTACCACCCAGTCATAAAGAGGCCTGTGGTCTTCAAATTCCAATGTACATATTGAATGGCTTATACCTTCTACCGCATCCTCAATAGGATGTGCAAAATCATACATAGGATATATACACCACTTGTCACCTGTATTATGGTGTATAACCTTTGCAACCCTGTATAATACAGGGTCTCTCATATTCATATTTGGTGATGCCATATCTATCTTTGCACGGAGCACCTTTGAACCTTCTTCAAACTCTCCTGCACGCATACGTCCAAATAAATCCAGGTTTTCACTTACACTCCTGTCCCTGTATGGGCTTGGTGTTCCTGGTTCTTTTAATGTCCCTCTGTACTGGCGTATTTCTTCTGCAGAAAGGTCACATACATAAGCCTTCCCTTTCTTTATCAGCTTCAATGCGCACTCATACATTGTATCAAAATATTCTGATGCATAATATATCTGGTCCGTATCCAGGTCACCACATATCCACTTTACATCTTCTATAATAGACTCAACAAACTCCGCTTCCTCTTTCATTGGATTGGTGTCATCAAACCTTAAATGGAATATACCATTATATTCCTGTGCAAGCCCTGAATTTAACACTATAGACTTTGCATGGCCTATATGGAGATATCCATTTGGCTCAGGTGGGAAACGTGTAACTACTTTTTTACAGCACCCATCTGCAATATCCTTGTCAATTATATTTTCAATAAAATTCCGTGAAACTACTTCTTTTTCATCCCCCGTATTTTCAGTATTATCAACCGGACTACTCAATTATTTCTCCTCCTTTGGTTCCATTCTACAGCCATCATATGATAACCTGTAAAAATACTAAATATTATTCTATCACATTATATCCAAATATAAAAGTATTATTTTTATACAGCAGAATAAACTTAAAAATATCTAGTAACAAAATATAAATGACAATATATTGACAATATAAAAAACTATAATAAAAACTATACACTACTATGGTAGTTATAACCAAATAACCCTTAGGCATATCAAAATTGCAATATTGCATATCTCTGCTCTGCCTTTATGGGAATAACCAGAAAGGAAAAAAGATTATGAAAAACAAAAAAAAATATCTATTCTTTACCCTGTTTGCACTAGGATTTATGTTAACAGGCATTAACAACCAGATTCCAGAAGAAAATATTACCAATATTGCTAGTGCAGCAGAAACAGGCTTTGTCATTGACAACAACGGAATATTAACAAAATACACAGGAACAGATACCAGCGTTATTATTCCAGATGGTGTGACAAGTATAGGTGACAGGGCATTTTTTAACTGCACCAGTGCAAACACTATTATAATTCCAGATAGTGTTACAAATATTGGAGAAAGAGTATTTTGGGGTTGTAAAAATCTGGAAGAAATTACAATCCCAGACAGTGTTACATCAATAGGTGGCGGAACATTTAAAAATTGCAAAAGTTTAAAAGAAATCACAATCCCAGATAATGTAAAAATTATAGAACAAGCTATGTTTACAGGCTGTAATAATTTAAAAAAAATTGTGCTTCCTAATGGAATAACAGACATAAAAGCTTCTGCATTTTATGATTGCCACAGCTTAATAAAAATAAACTTCCCAGACAGCCTTGTTACTATAGAAGATAATGCATTTGCAAACTGTCATAATTTAACTGGCATTACACTTCCAGATAGTTTGAAAAAAATAGGACACTGGGCATTTATAAACTGCCGCAATTTAAAAGAAATTACTGTTCCTGAAAACGTATTATATATTGGGGATATGGCATTTGCGGGCTGTAAAAAATTAACATCCGTTACAATCCCAGATAAAACAACAGAAATAGGAGATTTTGTAGTTAAAAACTGTCCTGCTTTAAAAAAAATCACAGTAAAACCTGGCAATAAAACATACCAGTCAAAAGATGGTGTTTTGTTTAAAAAAGTACAATCTGGACTTAAGTTAGTTGCATATCCATCTGGCAAAACAGAAAAAACATATAAATTTCCTGTTAAAACCAAAAATGTAGAATATGATGCATTTTCAGAGTGTAAAAACTTAACAGAAGTTATACTTCCTGGAAATATGAAAAAAATATATTACAAGAAAAATTCATTTTTTGGTTCTTTATATTTAAAAAATATAAAAATAACTATGAAAAAATCGCAAAAACTTAATATAGATTTTATTATGTATAATGATGATTCCGTAATTCCAAAAATCACTTCACAAAATAAAAATATAGCCCGTATCAATATGCCTGCAAAATGGAAAAATATTGATGATAATATAGGCAGCTATACTTCAAAAGGAACTATTAAAGCAATTAAAAAAGGAAAATTAAAAATTATATTTAGTGGTGTAGTTAACCAGAATAAAAAATTAAAAACAACATTAGAAATTACGGTAAAATAATTTAAAACATCTTTATCATGTTATTAAAAAGTAAACATGCTGGTGTTCACTTCTAGTAAGAATTATAAAGCAATTCTTGCTGGTGTCTTTTGGGATTACAACAATTTCCTGTTAAAGAAAAAATAAAAGGCAGTGCGTATAACACTGTCTTTTTAATATTTTTATTTGAATTTGTGTCCTCCTAAACGTAAACGTGCACCACTTAAACCTACACTAAAATAATAGTAACTGTTCATTTTCTTTGATTTTCCCCTATATGATATAGTACGCTGGCCATTTAAAACCTTTTTAGCAGCACTGATACAACTCTTCCACTGTTTTGACTTTATCTTTCCTGAGTCATATTCTGAAAGCCTTCTGCGGAGTGAACCATTCCTTACAGGTGAAAACTGTCCTCTCTGGTATATAACACCCTTTAATGTATTTGGAAATCTTTTTGACCTGATACGGTTCATAACTACTATTCCTACAGCAAGTTTTCCCTGGTATGGTTCAATGCCTGCTTCACAATTTATTATACTTGACATAAGCCTGAGTTCAGATTTTGTATATTTGTTTTTCTTAGATTTTGTTTTCTTTTTTTTGCTTGTTTTCTTGGTCTTATTCTTTACTTTATTATTTTTATTATTCTTATCAGATGTTTTATCTGTACTTTCTTCTGTAACTTCTTCTGGAGTCTCTACAGATAAATTTGTATTTGCTTCTTGATTTGTATTTGTATCAACTGCTGGGGTTTCTGTCTCCTGTGCAGGGGCTTCTGTAACTACTGCATTTGTAACTGCTGTAACTGGCTCTGCATTAATTCCTGTAATTGTTGTAAAGATAAGTGCCAGTACTGCAATCTTTTTTAACTTCATAATAACCTCCTTGTTTCAAGAACTCCTTGAAACACTTATTAAATTCTTACTTAACATTTATGTAACAATTATAACATATTTTTTTAAAATTTCAACCCCCTACACCTATTTCAATTCCGTTAAAGAAAAACCACTATTTTCCAACATGATATTTTTATGCATTTTGCATAATTTATACACTGTTTTTTGTGCTATTTTATTGTATAAAGTACATATATTAATAACTTTTATAAATATTATAACTTATTAATACAAAATTGTTACAACTCTATTAAAATACTTCTTACAATTTTTCCAAGAACCTGTAATTATACAATAATATTTCCAGACAACCCATACACACATTTTTCTTTTAATGCGTGTTTGAAAATATAAAAGTCCACAAATTTATAAATCTGCTATTTACAAGAGAGCTGCTTAACTAAATGGTATTGCAGCATAACAGGGGAGTCTCTCTAGACGGAATATGTCTGGTTATATATACCTGGAACTGCGTACATCTGGCATAATAAATATAATAAAAAAAAGACCAGCTTTTAAGCTGGCCATATTTATGAACCTGAATATTGTTTTAAACTATCATAGGGAATACTGCCTCCAAACAAATCAAGTGCACTTCCTATTGTAAAATCAACATTCCCTTTACCATATTCATTAATATAAGAAATATCCTCCATTGAATGTATGCCGCCTGCATATGTTACTTTCCTGTTACAGGAAGCCAGAATATCTATAACTGCCTTTTCAATGCCTGCAGCCTTACCTTCAACATCTACAGCATGTACAAGAAATTCATCACAATAACTGCCAAGCTTCTCTAATAAGCGGCTGTTTAACACTTCATTAGTAACCTTCTGCCATCTGTCTGTTACAATATAATAATTATCCCTGATATACCGGCAGCTAAGGTCAAGCACAAGCTTGTTCCTGCCTGTCACTGTAGAAAGCTGTTTTAACCTGCCATAATCTATAATTCCATCCCTGAATACATAAGATGTTACAATTACATGTGATGCCCCCATATCCAGGTACATCTTTGCATTATCTATATTTACGCCTCCACCTGCCTGCATTCCGTTCCTGAATGTTCCAAGTGCTTTCCCTGCTTGTGCAATATCAGCATTATAATACTGGCTTCCAGGAGGATTTAATATAATTACATGTCCCCCTGTAAATCCATCTCTTTTATACATTTCTGCATAATAGGCAGCATCTTTTAAAGATACAAAGTTATCTTCTGCCTGGCTGCCATTATCCTTAAGGCTGCTTCCTACTATCTGCTTTACTGAACCGTTGTGTATATCAATACAAGGCCTGAATTTCATATTAAAACCTGTACCTTTCATTCTATCTGGAACCTGATGTTATCTTTTCTGCAAGTTCCTGGAAAGTATCTTCTGGTGACACATCATATGTACCTGATTTTATAACATTACTGTAACCATTATCAGAAAGATACTTGTCAAATTCGCTTGCGCTGTTAATTACTCCCATATCTTCAAGCATACTGCTTACCTTTCCTGCCCAGTCACCGTCACTTATAGTAAGCTGTTTTTTAGCATTTTCTGCCTCTTTTTCTGCCTTATCTTTGGCATCTTTAAATTTCTTATCAATATTGTTATTGTCCTTTTTATCTTTTTTTACAGGTGCTTTCGTTGCCTTGCTGCTTACACCACTGCTGCTTGTTGGCTCTGGTGTAACAGCAGCCTCTGGAGTTGTAACAGCTTCAGGGGTTGTGGCAGCCTCTGGGGATGCAGTTGTTTCTGGTGTAGTGCTTTCTTCCGGCATTGATGCTATTACTTTATTGCTGTTATTACTTTCAAAAGCCATTCCAAGCTTCTTGGCACGTGCTATTGTAGCTGGCTCAGAAGTCCTTATAAAGCATGATATCCCAAGTATAATTGCTGCAAACAGGACACCTGCCCCAAATCCTCTTAAAAATGATTTCTTATCCATATAAACGTCTCCATTCATTTAATCTCATCAGACAAATAAAAACCTGCTGCTTAAAAAGCAGGTTTTTTAAAGATTACCTAGTACATCCAGTCAGTTTTTAAAATTTTACAAAGATTATTTTGTGCTATTTTCAATTAAATAAATATACAAAACCAAGCTTAAATTACTATTTGTATAGAATACTAGGACGTGTTTGAAAATCGCTTTTTAATTGTCAAACACGCCCTGGCATATCAGCTTGCCTTATACATATCTATTACAAATTTCACTTCGCCCTGTCCTATACTTAGCATCTTAGATATTTCAAGTATAGAACGTCCTTTTTTGTATAATTCTATTATTTCATCATTATGGTTGGTATTATTGATTTCCGTTTCTAACATTGCCTTGTCTATTTCAGTTACACCAAAATTCCCATATAGTTTATATCCATAGTTATCAATATTTGCATTTTCCTGTCCTGCCAGTGAAATATATGGCTTGTCTGTTTCAGGTTCTGCAGCATTATTATTTACTGTTACATCATTTTCTATCTCTGTAGTATTGTCTTCCACACTGGAATTCTGCATATCTAATTCTTTCATAAGCCCGTTTTCTGTTATCTCTGAAGACAGATTTATACCACTATTAAAACCTGCCATATCAAGAACTTCCCCAGTTCCTTCTGGAACAGTATAAAACCTCTGCTCCTGCCGGCTTCCATTCCTTGTACTGCCAAGTGTTTCCAGTTCAAGACCTTTCTTTACCTCATCAGCTTCTTCTAACCGCCTTTTAAGCTCCTGGTACTGCATTGCAATTTCATCCCTGATATCTGCACGTGTTATATCAGCATCATGTACAAGGTCTTTAATTTCTTTTTCTTTTTCATTCAGCATATCATATAAAAACACTGTTTCTGAATGGTTTTTTTCCATTTTTTCTAAAATCTGCTGTGAATACTCACTAAGACCCATTATCTTTTCATTTAATATCTGGCCAAGCTTATTGTCTGTACTGTCAATTGCCTCTTCTGCTTTTACCTGGATATCTGTATTATACTTCTTATTAGCATTTTCTATTTTTTTAAGCATTTCCTCAAGTTCTTCTTTTGTAATGCCCCCGCCAGCAGGGGCACTATTATTATTACCTGATATACGGAAGCTCAAAAACACTGCACCAATACCAACCAAAACCATTATTATTTCTAAAACTACCATTATATTCTCCACTCATCTTTCTAAAATGTATTTCAGACTTTCATATCAAAGAGCCTGCCCTGTAACGGGTTTACTGCCTGCTTTTCCTCATTCTCTTCTGTCTTGTCTTTTTTAGATGTCCTGGTCTGCATCTTTTTCTTCTGTTTGCCTTTTTTGCGCTCTTCATTGCGCAGCTCCTCGTTATCTACATCTTTACGGCGTATAGTAGTTTCTGATTCATGCCTTACTTCCTGCTGGAATGTCATGGCAACCTGTTGCTGTTCATTGTTAAGTTTAGTCTGTTCTGCTGCCTGTATATGTGATACTTCCTGTGATTTAGGCGGCATTGCAATATAATCAATTGTTAAGGACATATTAAATCCCCCTTTCATTTATCTGGCTGATATCTGGCAGATATTATGCAAGACATGTTATATACCACGGATACGTATATCTGCACCTTCACGCACAAATGCACTATGTTGTGTTTCAGTATGTATATAAGATACAACATTTGATATAGTTAATTTTACACCTGGATAAGCTATATCTTCAACTATTATTTTCCCTCCGCCTGCATGTTTGTCAAGCTCTGCCTCCAGTATCTCATATTCCTGTGTATTTTCTTCTATTTCTGCATCTATTTCCTTTATCCTGGCACCATTTGACTTAAGAAGCTTCATCTTATCTTCATCAAGTGAACCCTTTGCCTTAAGGCGCTTCTGCAATATCTGCACATTTTGAAGTATCTTATCTTTCTCATCACTTAAAAGTTCTATGTTTTTTTCAATCGCATGGTAACGGTCCATTATAGTAGGGTCAAGACCTACTTCAAGCTCTGTCTGTGTACCCATAGAAGAACCGGCAGTTTTAGTTTCAATTCTTGTTGCAGACCTTACTTTTCCGCCAGCAATAAGGCCTCTTTTACCATGTACCTCTATTGCATCCTGTGCTATAACATCACTGTGCATAATTGCATCAGATATAATTTTTCCACCACTTGTCACTTTTGAACTTTCTATAAAGTTTGATATAACATCACCCTGGGCCTCCATATTTCCTTTGCCCATACCCTGGATTCCTCTTTTCAGAACTATTTTGCCGCCAGCAACCAGGTTTGCACCCTCTACAGCGCCATTAACTGTTATATCACCTGTCGCATGGACTGTATATCCTGAAAGGACATTTCCTTTTACTTCAACACTTCCGTCATAATCAATATCACCTGTTGAAGGTCCTACATCAGCAGGGACTTCATATACATTTGAAACAAATACTGTATCATCTACAAGTGTAACATTTCCTGAAACTTCAGAATACATTTCAAGTTTATCATCTGAAAGGTGTATATGCTTGCCATGTTTTAATGTAAGGTTAATTACTTTAGCAGGTTTAACTGGCATACCACATACGTCTATGCCATCTGTTCCATAATCTGCTGGTGTAAGTTTTGCAAGCAGCTGCCCCTCCTGGACACGTTCAATCATATCCAGCTTATGGAAATCAACACTTCCATCTTCTGCCATCTGCGGGGTATTTGTTTTATTTACATCAAAATTATATTCAATGCTGGCACTCCTGCCTTGTACAGGAAGCTGTGCCTTTGCTATCAATATATCAGTACAATAAAGCCTTCCTTTTAAAACTGCTTTCATGTTGTTTTCAATAATTCCATATTTTATTCCATTCTGTTCTACAAGATTTGCCAGGTCTTTTAAATCCAGGCGCTTTCCTTCATTGGAAGGGGGAAATAACCTTAACTTTGCCATATATCTCTGTACATCAATAGTAATAAGTGCGTATTCATTCTCTGGAAGCTTTTTTTCACCAGTAATTTTCATTATGGCATTTGGTTCTTCTGCTGCTGCTTCTACAAATTTTTTAATAACTGAAACATCTATATCACTATATTGTTTTTTGGCCAGGTATGTTAATATATCATCACTTTTTAATGGCATGCCACCATCTACAGCAGGATAAGCTTTAAGATATGTTCCATCTTCTTTATGTATTAACTGGAAAAATGCGTTTCTTTTCATATATTATACCCCCATTTTCAAACTGTTATCCTGGCAAATACTTTTAACAGGAACATATAAGCACAAACAATAACTGCCTGTGCTTATATGTTCCAGATTCCAAAAACTCCCATGTTTTCTTTTCCAAGTTTTTCCCTCATCTTCTTTAGGGACTTTGTGTGCAGCTGTGAAACACGTGATTCCGACACACCCAGAATATTACTTATCTCTTTTAATGTAAGTTCCTCAAAATAATAGAATGCAATTACTTTCTGCTCATTTTCATTAAGGCTGTTTATTGCCTCTGCAAGCATCCTCTTAAGTTCCTGCCGCTCAACGACCTGTTCTGGCTGTTCAAACCTTGGTTTATTGCCAGTTTCAACCCTTACTTCACTTCCCTGTTCAAGATATTCATCAAGTGAGACAAGATTTGCAATCTGTGTCTGGTTAATAAGGCCATCCAGTTCACTTTCTGGAATATCAAGTTCTTTTGACAACTCCTCATTTGTTGCAACACGCCCATGTTTAGCCTCAAAATCATGCATAGCCTGGTCAAGCTTCTTCTGCTTCTGCCGGAGTGTCCTTGGAATCCAGTCCATTTTCCTTATCTGGTCTAAGATTGAACCTCTTATCCGCAGGCTTGCGTAAGTTTCAAATTTCACACCTTTTGTAAGTTCAAATTTATCAATAGCATCTATCAGCCCAAAAATACCATATCCAACTAAATCATCATATTCAACAGTATACCCAAGATACATCCCAAGCCTTCCTGCTACAATTTTAACAAGCCCTGAGTATTCTATAATTAACTGTCCGCGTATCTGTGGGCTTCTTGTCCTCATATACTCTTCCCATAAACTATTTCTACTCTTTTCATCCATAGAACAGCTGCACCCCTTTTACTGGTATTTCTGTAATATCATCCTGTCAGACCTGGTTATTCTCTGGTATATCAGAAGATATTTCTATATCATCATCATCAAGGTCATGCAGGACTTCAGCCTGGCCATCTGTTTCATCAAGCTTCATAACTGTATTTATATCTTTAACATGCCCTATTATCCTTCTTGCAATACAGCCAATTATGTAAAAAATTATTAAAGTTGCCAGAAGGACTTTAAGGGAATACAATGTATCCATACCCCTGGCTATACAAACAATACATACAACTGCCCCTGCTAACAGGGTAATAACTTTAGGAATAAAATCTGTTTTCACAAAAAAGCCTCCCATTGCCAACTATATATGTCCACAAACTAATATTATATAGTCCTTACTTCTTTTCCTACTGCTTTTATTACAAAATCCCCAGTTTCAGGATAAAATTCAACTGTACGTCCAAAATTAAGCCCTGTATCTTCTGCCAGTATACGTATTCCAAGTGAACCAAGCTTTGCTTTGACAGCTTCTACATTCCTCTGCCCAACTCTTAACATATCATTATTGGAACTAAATGCAAACATCTGTGCCCCACCTGCTATTTTTGCTGTCAGTGCCTGTTTTCTTGCTCCCTCTTTTACAAGCAGCTGTATCAGCATATCTATCCCTGTATCGGCAAATTTAGCTCTGTTCTGGTTCTGTCTTACCTTTGTGCTGTCCGGAAGCATAATATGCGCTAAACCTGCAATCTGCGTGGTTTTATCATACAACGCAATTCCTACACAAGAGCCAAGGCCAAGTGTAGTTATTGCATCCGGTGAATGGCATATATTTAAATCTGCCATTCCGACTTTAATCATATTTGCCATTTCCTATCACCTATACCCCCTGCTTATAACAAACTATTTACATTCCAAGTGAATTAAGCATAAGTTTATAAGACTCAATAGTAGGTATAAGAATAAAATACCCACTTATATCTATATCCATATCCTTAAACCTTGACTCTATTAATAACGCCTTATCTCCCATTTTGCCAAATTCTATGGCAGGTACACTTAATATAGCCCCTGCCATATCTACTGCAAGATATGGTACAGAAGACGTTATCAGCATATTGGTAAGTGAAGAAATAGAAGATAAGTATGAACCTGCAATAATATTTCCAATCTCTTTTAATGCAGATTCTTCTATTTCATTAAACCCACCAACAGCAGGGGTAGGCGGCTGTCCACATCCCATAAGCTGGTTTACGAGCATATGGGCAGCTGCGCTTTCCAGCACAAACAGCATCATTCCATCAACATCACCTTCCAGTGAAAGCAAAATACCAGCAACCAGCGTCTCAGCACCACCAATAATTTCTGCAAGTTCATCAAAAGCAAGCATTGCAACATTTGGAACATTCATGTCTATACGTGCATTAATAAGCTGGGACAATGCAGTAGTTGCATTTCCCGCTCCGATATTTCCAATCTCTGTCAGGACATCTAATTCTAAAATTTCATTATCTGGTTTATTTTCCTGCACAAAATTCACCTCTAAATTAGATGGGTATAACTACTATACCTCATCCTTACCCTCTCTGCCAACAATTACAGCTGAAATATTAAGTAAAGAAATCAAACCATCACTGCGTTTTCCAATTCCGCTCAAATATTGTATCATAGGGTCTGACGGGTCTGATGTATCAGCCTTTTCTATTGAATTCCCGCCTAACGTAACTACTTCTTTAACCTCATCTACAATAATACCTATAGCAGACTGTGGCTCAAGCTTAATTATTATAATACGTGTAGCATTTGTATATTCATCAGGCTCAAGCTTAAATTTCAGACGCAGGCTCATAACAGGTATAATTTCACCACGGAGGTTAATAACCCCCTTAAAATAGCGCTGTGCTTTTGGCACCCTTGTAATCCTCTGGTTCCTTACAATATTATCAACATATTTAATATCTATGCCATAAAATTCTGTTCCAAGGCGGACAACTATATATTGCTTGCCTTCACTGGCTATTTCAAGATTTTGTATGTCATTTATTTCTTCCATTACTTCTACCTCCCTTTATACCAGTGCATTTACTTCAAGAATTAAAGCAATCTCACCATCTCCAAGAACAGTAGCACCGCCTATCATCTTGCTGCAGTTAATATAGCTGCCGATTGATTTAATAACGATTTCCTGCTGTCCTATAAGGTTATCTACCACAAGGCCTGCAAGTTTATTGCCTTTTTTGACAATTACAACTGTAAGGCTTTCAACTTCTTTGCTGCCTGCTTCAATATCAAGTATCTGGTCAAGGCGTATAAGCGGGATAACTGTCCCTCTTAAGTTAATAACCTCCTTGGTCTGTACATACCTGATATCAGATACCAGTACATCTTCTATTGTTTCAATGCTGCCAAGCGGGATTGCATACTTCTCTGGTCCAAGTTCAACCATAAGTGCCTGTATAATTGCCAGTGTAAGTGGAAGCCTTATTATAAAACTGCTTCCTTCACCTATAACAGACTTACATTCAATATTTCCGCCAAGACCTTCAATCTTAGTTTTAACAACGTCAAGACCAACACCCCTGCCTGATACATCAGTAATTTTTTCAGCTGTAGAGAAGCTAGGCCTGAAAAGAAGATCAATAATCTCTTTATCAGACATATTTTCAGCCTGTTCAGCAGTAATTGTTCCTTTCTCTATAGCTTTGTTCCTTACCTTTTCAACATTGATGCCGGCACCATCATCACGTACCTCAATATTTACATTGTTACCATCCTGGTAAGCATCAAGGTAAATATTACCTACTTCTTCCTTGCCTAAAGCAATACGTTCTTCATTGTCTTCAAGGCCATGGTCAGCAGAGTTTCTTAAAAGATGCTGTAATGGGTCACCGATTTCATCAATAACAGTACGGTCAAGCTCTGTATCCTCACCAGTCATATGAAGTTCCATCTTCTTATTAAGCTTCTTGCTTAAGTCCCTTATCATACGTGGAAAACGGTTCACTACGCTTTCAATAGGAACCATCCTTACCTTCATAACAGACTCATGGAGGTTTGTAGTTACACTTTCAAGATACTCAATCTGTTCATTAAATGATGCATCACTTTTCTCATCACCTTCTGACGAATTTATTGAAACAAGGCTGTTCTTTGCTATAATAAGCTCGCTTACAAGGTTCATAAGTACATCAAGTTTCTCAATGTCTACACGCACTGTACGGCCAACTGCTGGTTTAGCTGGCTTTTTAGCTGCTGCTGGTTTAGCTTCTTCTGGCTTTTCTGCTGTCTTGGCAGCTGCTGGCTTTGCACTTGCTTTAGGGGCTTCTGGTGTCTTAGGTTCTTCTTTGGCTGCTTCCTGTTCTGGCTTTGCTTCCTCTTCCTGGGCTTGTTCTTCAAATTCATAAGTCCCTACAATTGCTTCTTTTACTTCTGATACATTCTCTATTGCCGCTTTTACAGCTTCAGCGTTTTCTTTTGTAAAATACAAAAGACTGAAATCCATTTCAAACTTCTCATCTTCTATATCCTGTACATCAGGCACTGCTTTAATAACTTCACCAAGCTCCTCTAATGCCTTAAATACAAGAAACGCTCTTGCTGCTTTAAGGATACATGCTTCCTGGAGATAAACTGTCACACCAAAAATATTTTCATTCTGTGCCTTTGCCTTCTCAAATGTACCCTTTTCAAAATCTGTAATATGTATTTCATTATATCTTGCACCTGATGCCTTTGAAGCCTCTGGCTTCGCACTGCTTGCTGTTGCACTGGGGGCTGCATCTGTCCCGCTCTTCCCTGTGGCAGCATCTGCAATTCCATTAAGGGTATTTATAATTTCTTCGTTATCTTCTGTACCCTCATCAGCTGTTTCCATAATATTGGCAAGATAACTTTCAAGAGCATCAAGTCCCCTGAACAGTACGTCTACCAGCTCAGACTTAACAGTCATGTTGCCGCTTCTTACTTCCTGGAACACATTTTCCATATCATGGGTAAGACGCTGCATGCGCTTATATCCCATTGTACCTGCCATACCCTTTAATGAGTGGGCAGCACGGAAAATTTCATTTATAGTGTCCATATTTTCAGGCTCCTGCTCCAGTATCATAAGCTGGTCGCTCAAAGTCTGCAAATGTTCTTTTGTTTCATCAATAAATATCTCAAGATACTGGCTTACATCCATATTAGAACACCCCCACGTGTTTTGTTATAGCATCTGCAATGCCTTTCAATGTAACTACTTCATCTACTGCACCGGCATCGGCAACTGCCTTTGGCATGCCATATACTGTACAACTATCCGCATCCTGGCCGATAACATATATTTTATTTGTTTTCTCAAGCTGCAAAATGCCTTGTGTGCCGTCTGCACCCATGCCTGTCATTACAACACAGGTTATTTCATCAAAGGAAGATTCCATTAAAGACTCATACATAATATCAGCACAAGGTTTCAGCCCATTCCTGGCTGCTTCTTTTTTTACAGTTATATAATGCTCATTTTTGTTCTTTTCAACAAGGCGCATCTGTGAACCGCCCTTGGCAATATATACTATGCCTCTCTGGATAATATCACCGTCTGCTGCTTCTTTTACATTAATCTTGCTTAATTCATCAAGCCTTTTGCTCAGCGACGCTGTAAAACCTTCTGGCATATGCTGCACAATAAGGACTGCCGCATCAAGGTTTGGCGGAAGGAAAGGAACTACATACTGAAGTGCTTTAGGTCCGCCTGTAGAACATGCAAGTGCAACAATTTTCTTTGCCCCCTTGCCAGCAGAACTTTTAGTGTGGTTTGTTTTATCAGACTTGACAAGTATATTTGGCTTTGATAAACTGTCTGGCAGCTTTGTCTTTGAAGAAGCCCTGCCAGATGCCGGCCTGGTCCCAGACATATCTTTCCTGCTTTCAAGACCAGATATCCTCAAGCCTAATGCAAGATAAAGCATATCAATAAGCCTCTGGCTGAAAGAAGGACCTCTTGCTTCTGACAGGCTGTCTGGTTTTGTTATAAAATCAAATGCACCAAGTTCAAGTGCCTGTATAGTTTCTTTGGCACCTTCTTTGGCAATAGTGCTTACAATAATTACCCTCTCTTTGCGGCCACGCTTATTAAGTTCCCTTAAAAATTCAATACCATTCATCTTAGGCATATTAATATCTAAGACTATTGCATCAAATTTATCACCTGTTTCTAAAACCTTTAAAGCATCTTCACCATTAGCTGCGTATTTGTCATTATGTAATCTTTCATCTGAATTTATTATATCAGATATAGTTCTTCTCATAAGTGCAGAATCATCAACAACTAAAATATTTTTCATTATATAAAACCTCCAGTCAGTATTCCCTCTACATTCTTTGCCTTTCAAGCCAGAATACGAAATGTATAATTTCTTTCCGCTGTTGTTCTGTTATCCCTGTATATTTCATCCTTATATCAAATTTATCTTTGTCATTCACCAGCCTGTCTGAATATACTACTTTACATAATACCGGAAGGCTCTTTCCATTACCATATCCATCCAGTTTCAAAATACAAAGCAGGTAATTGCCCTTACTTATAAGCTGTTTTGAAGTAAAGCGTATTCCGCCTCCTCCTATATCAGCCAGTTGTTCCTGTTTAAAACCTGCTATAGCTGGAAAACTTTTCTCTGCTTCTTTCCATCCTCTGTTTATAATATCATGTATTTGTGCTTTTTGTAAAACAGAATACGAAAAAAGTGCATGGCATGGATATCTCTGGTAATTACGCCTCTGCATCTTCCTAAATGGTGAAATGATTTCAAGGTTAAAATACCTGTAACCATCTTCATTATAATCCGAGATAAAATACGCATTACATCTGAATATTTTATCTTTACTATAAAAATCTATAGTATAACATTCATGTTTCATAAGTTCTGTCTTTCCATCATCATCATCTATAACAGTAATTTCAGAATTGTTTAACACTTTATGCAGTTTACACTGGCATACCCTGTCCTTTTCAAGGTCTTCACTCCCAGACTGGAAAATATTTTTATAAAAAACTACTTTGCTTCCAATATCTACAAGTCCATTTAACATATAAATCCCCCATACTGTTTCCGATGGCATAAATATCCCCAGCTCTTGTTATACAAAAGTTGTGAAAATACATAAATCCCAGGCAATGTTTCCAGACCGCCCTCCCAGACACAAAATCTATCTGTTGCGGTTCTTAATAATTTTTGTAAAAAGCCCTGATAATCCACTTGCTGCAGCAGTAATACGCCTGCTGCTGTTATTTTCTAAAATTATAGCAAGTTCCTGGATTGCCCTTGAAGAAGGTGAATTGGGAAAGGCAAGCGATACAGGACGCTGTTTCATAACTGACTTAAGAAGTAAGTTGTCAAATGGCACAGAGCCAAGAAAATCTAAATCCATACCTAGAAATTTTTCTGCAACTGAATCAAGTTTAAAAAATAAATCCCTTCCTTCATCAATATTTTGTGTCCTGTTTCCAAGTACATGTATTTTTAATATATCTTTGTCATATCCTTCTTTATGTTTCAGGGTTTTAAGCAATGCATAAGCATCTGTAATAGATGCTGGTTCAGGTGTTGTCACCAGCAATATTTCAGAACTTGATAAAATCATCTCCATTACATTCTCGGAAATGCCTGCGCCAGTATCAATAATAATTATATCAGCTATATTATCAAGCTCATACAACACATTAACCAGAAGATGTATCTGGTCGCTGTTAAGGTTAATAAGTTCATTTACTCCTGAGCCCCCTGATACAAAACCAATATTGCCAGGTCCACTGGTAATTATCTCATTAACATTTTTTCCTTTAAATATAACATCTGACAGATTATATCCAGGTCTTATTCCAAGCATAACCTCTATATTGGCAAGCCCAAAATCTGCATCAAATATTACTACTTTTTTCCCCAGCTTGCTTAATTGTATTGCAAGATTTAAAGAGATATTGGATTTACCTACCCCACCTTTGCCACTTGTTACAGTAATTACCCTTGCAAGATGGTGGTGTCTGGTCTGCTTTTTAATAATGTTCCTTAACTGCTCTGCCTGGTCCATCAGCTATTCCCTCCAAGAAGCTGTTTTGCAATTTTCTGGGCATCTATTTTTCCTATATCATTCGGAACATTCTGTCCACATGTTGTATATGAAAGTGGCGCTCCGGTCAATATATGCATATTAAATATATTTCCTATTGTGTCTGTTTCATCAAGTTTAGTGAATATAAGGTTATATTTACATATTTCTGAATATGTGTTTGCAATCTTTACAAGGTCTTTATATTTGGTAGTTGCACTAAGCACAAGGAATATTTCCTTGTCACTGTCAGGCACTGTCTTTAAAATATTATTTAAGTCTTCTTTCTGTCCCTGGTTATTATGGGAACGCCCGGCGGTATCTACCAGTACAAGGTCAAACCCCCTGAGTTCTTCCCTTACTTTCTCCATTTCCTCTGCTGCATATACTACTTTAAGGGGTATACCAAGTATATTAGAATAAATTTTAAGCTGCTCTACTGCTGCTATTCTATAAGTATCCGATGTAATCAGTGCAACTTTTGATTTCTTAGCAAGCTTCATTACAGAGGCTATTTTTGCTATAGTAGTAGTCTTACCAACACCTGTAGGCCCGATAAAAAATATATATCTTGTACGCTTTGTCTTAAGGTCAATAAGGTGAGGCGAACCGATTTTTAATACAATCTTCTGGTAAACACTTGCAAGTATATTGTCAAGTGTTGAATTATTCTTAAGAGTCCCCTCTATTTCCTCTAAAATCTGCTCTACATAAGACTCCTCAACTTCATTATCAATTAACTGTTTACGTATCAGGTCTAAGTATGCCTGGTTCTTGTCAACTGCTCTTTCTTTTTCTTCCTTTTCTTCTTCCCTGCCCATTGTCATCTGCTTTTCAAGCAGGTCCTGGAGTGTGTTAAGTTTTTGTTCTATATCATTACCACTATCTTTGCCATTCTGCTGTTCTGTCAGCTCTTCTTCAATTATCTGGCTGTTTTTAAGCATTCTTTCTCTTTCAGCTTCTTTCTGTGCTGTCTTTGAATCAGGTGCAGGTGAAAACTGTTTTTCATTTAATACCTGCTGCAGCTTACTGAAATCAGGAATATCTTCTTTCTTCTCTTCCTTTACAGGCTCTGCAGAACTCTCTTTAATATTCTCATCAACAGCTGCGGTTACTTCAACTGACGGTTTCCTGAAAAACTTGTATAAACCACGTGGGACTACTTCTTTTGTATTCATAATTGTTACATTGTCACCTAATTCCGCCTTTGCAAGCGCTATAGCTTCTTCTTCTGTTTTTCCTATATATTTTTTAATAATCACTATACTGTCACCATCCCTATAGATTGTAATTCAACATCAGGAGCTATCTCATTGTATGATATAACAGTCAGGTCCCTGAACTGCTCAGATGTGATTTTCTTAAAATACATACGTACAATTGGTGAAGTGACAATAATAGGGTTCTTTCCAAGCTCTTCCATCTTATCAACCTCGTCCTTTACTGAATTTAATATTTCCTGCATCTTTTCAGGTGCAAGATTTATATATGCACCCTGTTCTGTCTGCTTAACAGAGCTCATAATCTCCTGCTCAATCTTAGGGTCAAGAGTAACTACACTTGTCATTTCATTAGAAGGGAAATACTTATTTGAAATAGCACGTTTAAGGCTCTGGCGCACATACTCTGTAAGTACATCTGTATCCCTTGTAGTCATTGCATTATCTGCAAGTGTTTCAAATATTGTTACAAGATCCCTTATAGAAATACCTTCCTTTAAAAGATTTTGTAATACTTTCTGTATCTCACCAACATTGAGAAGCTTAGGTACAAGGTCTGCTATAAGAGTAGAATTGGCTTCTTGTACATTATTGATAAGATTCTGTACATCCTGCCTTGTAAGCAGTTCATCAATATTACTCCTTACTACTTCTGTAAGATGTGTAGCAATAATTGAAGGAGGGTCAACTACTGTATATCCAAGTGATTCTGCCCTCTCCCTCTGTGATTCTGTAATCCATATTGCAGGCAAGTGGAATGAAGGCTCAAATGTAGGTATACCTGTAATTTCTTCTTCTACATATCCTGGGTTCATAGCCATATAGTGGTCAAATAATATTTCGCCTTCACTAATAGGCACACCTTTTATTTTAATAAGATACTGGTTAGGGTTAAGCTGTATATTATCCCTTAAACGTATCATTGGGACAACACAACCAAGCTCAAGTGCTATCTGTCTTCGTATCATAACTACCCTGTCAAGCAGGTCACCACCCTGGTTAACATCAGCAAGTGGAATAATTCCATATCCAAATTCAAGTTCTATAGGGTCAACCTGGAGAAGTGACACAACATTTTCTGGGCGTCTTATCTCTTCTGCTGACTCTTCTTCCTCGCCAACCTCATCTTCTATATTAACTTCTTCGATTGCAGATTCTACAGCCCTTCCAGCTATTATAAATAATATTGCATATATAAGACATAAAACTGTTGACAGCGGTGTTGCTATTCCAAGAAATGCCATAGTGCCGCCAACTATGTAGAGAACTTTTGGTATTGCAAAAAGCTCTTTTATAAGTACATTACCAAGGTCTGCATCTTTGGATGCTTTAGTTACAAGTATACCTGTTGAAAGCGATATAAGCAGTGAAGGTATCTGGCTTACCAGACCGTCACCTATTGTAAGGATTGTATATTTTGAAACGGCATCCATAAGTTCTAATCCCTGCAGCACAACACCAAGTACCAGACCACCTGCAAAGTTTACAACACTTATTATAAGTCCCGCTGTTGCATCTCCCTTAACATACTTGGTAGCACCATCCATTGCTCCAAAGAATGATGATTCCGCCTGTATTTTATCACGTCTTTTTTTTGCCTCTTCATCGTCAATAGCACCTGTGTTCAAGTCTGCGTCAATAGCCATCTGCTTACCTGGCATAGCATCCAGTGTAAACCTGGCAGTAACTTCAGATACACGCTCTGAACCTTTGTTGATTACCACAAACTGTACGATAACCAAAATCATAAATATAATTATACCAATAATAAGGTTACCACCACCTACGAACTGTCCGAAAGTTTCAACAACGTTACCAGCATATCCTGTAAGAAGAATATTTCTTGTTGAACTTACGTTAAGTGACATCCTGAAAAGAGTTGTCATAAGCAGCAGCGTAGGGAATGATGACATAGCTACTGCCTCTTTTGAAAAGAGCGCATTAAACAAAATAATAAGAGCCACACATATATTAAATAAAATCAGTATATCCAGCAGCACTGTTGGCATTGGTACTATAAGGAATACTACTGGTAACAATATATATAACCCAAGAAATAAATCCTGCTTTTTCATCCTGCAATCTGCCTTTCTGTATAATATTTGTAGTTAAAACGGTATTGAAACCGCCACCTGCTAGATTTTACCTTTTATCCTGTAAACATAAGCAAGAATTTCAGCAACCATCTGGTATAACTCTGGTGGTATCTGTGCACCTACATCAACATTGTGGTAAAGCATCCTTGCTAATGGTTTATTCTCAACTATCTCTATATCATTTTCCTTCGCAACATCTTTTATCTTTGCTGCAAGGTAATCAGCTCCCTTTGCAATAACTATAGGTGCATCTGATTTTTCTTTATCATATAATATTGCAACAGCAAGATGTGTAGGGTTTGTAATAACTACATCTGCCTGCGGCAGCGCATTCATCATACGCCGTTGCGATGCCTCCCTCATACGTGCCCTCTGTTGTGCTTTTACTTTAGGGTCACCTTCTGCATTCTTGTATTCATCTTTAACTTCCTGCTTTGTCATCTTCATGTCTTCATGGAACTTCCACTTACGGTACTTCCAGTCTATAGCAGCAATTACAATGAAAAAAATGCAAATCCTCATCCCAATGTCAATAACAGTGTCACCAATAAGTTCTATAGCCTGCCATAATGTAAAATTATACATATTCAAGACTAATACCCATCTGTCTTTTAGAAAATCATATACAACATATGTAAGTACAGCAATCTTTGCTATTGAAATAAGCAGGTCTACAATCTTACTTTTTGAAAACAAACGCTTCACACCACTTATTGGATTAAACTTCCCTAGATTTGGCTTCATTGGTTCAAATGAAATCTTCCATTTTACCTGCCTGTATTCTACAATAAATGCTGTTATAAATGCAAAAACCAGAAAAGGAAGCGCTGTTGTAATTATAATGTTTATTACATTGCCAAGCATTGTACATATAAGCGGCAATGTAAATTCATTGGTTGTATATTTTGTAATACTTGAATATAAGGACTGGTATGACTCCAGAAAAGTATTACCTACATTTCCTACAAAAAACTTTATTGCTATAAAGAATGTACAAAGTGATGCTGCTGTGGTAACTTCCCTGCTTTTGGCAGTCTGTCCTTTGCTTCTTGCATTACTAAGCTTTTTAGATGTAGGCTCTTCTGTCTTCTCGCCGCCATCCCCATCCTTTGCAAAAAGTTGTAAATTATATGCAAAAGAATATTTTAAATTACAATCCAGAACCATATCACTCCACCTCTGATTATATCTTAATATTATCATAACCCATTTACATAAAAATATCAATATAATATAATTTTGAGTTTTTCCATTTTTTAATATACAGGTTATGTGGCTCTGGCGGGTTCCAAAACTTTACCCCAGGCACACCCGGCTTGGATACAATATCATTTAGTT
>Ga0137308_100253_pt1 | contig 97887 bp, 92 predicted proteins | sample Inofrocosms_June_FD_97181 | JGI IMG/M metagenome (GOLD analysis project Ga0137308, IMG submission 97181) | Mouse cecal microbial communities from Vienna, Austria - N-Acetylneuraminic and N-Acetylglucosamine D2O microcosms_June | ecosystem: Host-associated > Mammals > Digestive system > Large...
GTGCTCTCCTGCATAGGGGCATGGGTGACTGCGAATCGCCCATGTCCTGCCTTATTATTTGCCTCGTTGCTGTTATCATACCACGTTTTCCACGCTTTGACAAGTAGTTTCTTTTACTGATAAAAATTTTTCTGCCGGAAAGCAGACCAACCCCTCAGTCACGCTTCGCGTGCCAGCTCCCCTTTCAGGGGAGCCTTTTTTTGATGCTGCAGGTAGAAATTTTTCAATAGTCAGCCCAGCCATCACCCAATTTTTTATAAAACATGAGGACGGCAAAATTCCTCCGGTCAAAAGGACAATTGTCGGTTGAAATTTTTGGCAGTTTCCTGTATAATACTCTCGTAAGGCCCGATGAGAAAAATGTGTACGTGAGAAAAGGAGGAATTCATTTTATGAAAAAGAAAGTATTAGCGCTGCTTTTATCGCTTGCAATGCTGCTGGCGTTGGCAGCCTGCGGCGGGAACAACAACAGCGGTTCCGGCGGCAATGCGGACGGTCAGCCATCGGACAGCGGCGCCCAGGAGCCAACCGGCGGCGATACCGGTACTGAGCGCAAGAGCATCAAGGTGGGCCTGATCTGCATCGGCGACGAGAACGACCAGGGCTATACCTACAACTTTATCCGCGGTAAGGACGCCGCCACCGAGTCCCTGGCGGCAAAAGGCATTGATGTGGATTGGGTTATCAAGTGGAACATCGCTGAAAACTCCAGCTGCGAGGACGCTAACATTGAGCTGGCTGACGAGGGCTGTCAGCTGATTATCAACAACTCCTTCGGCTTTGAGGATTTCATGCTCCACGTTGCCAAGGACTACCCTGAGATTGAGTTCATCGCCTGCACCAACCAGGGTTCCTGGAATGACGGCCTAGACAACACCCACAACGCCTTTGCCAACATCTATGAGGGCCGCTATCTGGCGGGAATCGTGGCCGGTATGAAGCTCCAGGAGATGATTGACGCCGGTACCATCACCGCCGGTCAGGCTGTTATCGGCTATGTAGGCGCGTTCTCCTTTGCGGAGGTTATCTCCGGCTTTACATCCTACTATCTGGGCGCAAAGAGCGTCTGTCCCAGCGTGACCATGAAGGTCCAGTTTGTGGGCTCCTGGTCCGACGCCACCGCAGAGGCCAACGCCGCATCCGCCCTGGCGGACATGGGCTGTGTGATGATCTCCCAGCACTCCGACAACACCACCCCCGCCACCACTGCCCAGAGCAAGGGCGCATTCCACACCGGCTATAACAACGACATGATCAGCGTCGCTCCGGAGGCGTCCCTCATCGGTACCCGTATCGACTGGTCCGTGTACTTCGAGTACGTCATTGAGGCGGTAGCCAACGGCCAGAGCTTCGATCAGGACTGGTGCCACGGCATGGACGAGGGCGCAGTGGTGATGACGGAGCTGAACGAGGCCATCGCCGCCCCCGGCACAAAGGAGAAGCTGGCGGAGGTAGAGGAGCAGATTCGTTCCGGCAAGCTCCAGGTCTTTGATACCAGCGCCTTTACCATTGGCGGTCAGACCCTGACCACGGCTATGGCTCTGGATACGGACGGCGACTTCACCCCCGACTCCGAGGAGGCGGTCTTTGACGGCGCGTTCCATGAGTCCTATTTCCAGTCCGCTCCTTACTTTGTCCTTCAAATTGACGGTATTGAATGGCTCAATGCCGAATTCGGCTGATAAGCGTTCCTGTTTGCGGGGGCTGTCTCGCTTGATGAGACAGCCCCCCGCGCTTTATCCGGTACCTCCCACCCCGTACGCTCCCGCGAGAAAGGATGACAGCCTTGGAAACTGTTTGTGCGATAGAATTAAGAGGGATCACCAAGCGGTTCGGCGAGGTAGCCGCCAACGACGGCATCGACCTGACCCTGAACCGCGGTGAAATACTCTCCCTGCTGGGGGAGAACGGAAGCGGCAAGACCACCCTGATGAATATGCTCTCCGGCATCTACTTTCCGGACGAGGGGGAGATTCTGGTAAACGGCTCCCCGGTGTCCATCCGCTCCCCCAGGGACGCCTTTGCCTATGGCATCGGCATGATCCACCAGCATTATAAACTGGTGGACGTGTTCACCGCCGCTGAGAATATAGCCCTTGGCCTGGAGGACAAGGGGCGTCTGGATATCAAGGCGGTAAACGAGAAGGTCAGCGGCATCTGCCGCCGCTACGGCTTTGACATCGACCCCACCCAGAAAATCTACAACATGTCTGTGTCCCAGAAGCAGACGGTAGAAATCGTAAAGGTTCTCTACCGGGGCGCGGATATCCTCATCCTGGACGAGCCGACCGCCGTCCTCACCCCCCAGGAGACGGACCGCCTCTTTGACGTCCTGCGCAGTATGCGCGCCGACGGCAAGGCTATTGTCATCATCACCCACAAGCTCCACGAGGTGATGGCCCTGTCCGATAAGGTTGCCGTACTCCGCAAGGGCAAGTACATCGGTACCGTCTCCACCAGCGAAACCAATCCCCAGGCCCTCACCGATATGATGGTGGGCCGCAGCGTGACTCTGAACATTGACCGCCCCCAGTACGAAAATCCCGTCCGGCGTCTGGAGCTGAAGGGCGTAACGTGCCTGGACGGGGAGGGCGTAAAGCGGCTGGACGGCGTGTCCTTCACCGCTCTGGGCGGCGAGATTCTGGGCATTGCCGGGATTGCCGGTTCCGGGCAGAAGGAGCTGCTGGAGGCGGTATCCGGCCTCTACCCGGTAAAGGAGGGTTCCATCACCTACGCGCCCCCGGCAGGCGGGGAGCTGGATCTGGTGGGCAGGACGCCCATGGAAATCCGCCGTTCCGGCGTGGTCATGGCCTTCGTGCCGGAGGACCGGCTGGGCATGGGTCTGGTGGGGTCCATGGGCATGACCGGCAATATGATGCTTCGCTCCTGGCGGAAGGGAAAAGGCGCGTTCGTCAACCGGAAGGACCCCAACGAACTGGCCTTGAAGGTCTGGAAGGACCTGGAGGTAGTGGTTCCCAGCACTGAGTTTCCCATCCGGCGGCTGTCCGGCGGCAATGTGCAGAAGGTGCTGGTGGGGCGTGAGATTGCCACCGCGCCGTCGGTGCTGATGTGCGCCTACGCGGTGCGGGGGCTGGATATCAACACCTCTTACACCATTTACAACCTGCTGACGGAACAGAAGATGAAGGGCGCGGCGGTAATCTACGTGGGCGAAGACCTGGACGTACTGCTGGAGCTGTGCGACCGGATTCTGGTACTGTGCGGCGGACAGGTCAGCGGCGTGGTGGACGCCCGCACCGCGACAAAAGATCAGATTGGCCTGCTGATGACCCGTCTGGGCGGAAAGGAGGGCGCGTGACATGAAGGAAAAGAAGACGCCGTTGATCCGTCTGGCAAAGCGGGACGGTCTGGAGGGCTGGAAGGTCTGGTGCATCCGGGCCTGCTCCATTCTCCTGGCTCTGGCGCTGGGCGCGCTGGCCGTCGCCGTCACCGGCGCAAATCCGCTGCAGGCGTATGGCGCCATCGTCACCGGCGCACTGGGGAAGCCCAGCGCCATCCGGCAGACGGTGAAGATTGCGGTGCCGCTGCTGGGCTGTGCGCTGGCCATTGCGCCCTGCTTCAAGATGCGCTTCTGGAACATCGGCGCGGAGGGTCAGATTACCGCCGGGGCCATTGCGGCGTCCTATTTCGCCCTGTTCTGGGCGGGCAGACTGCCTGCTCCGGCGCTGCTTGTGGTAATGGGGATTGCCGGGGCCATTGCAGGCGGTATCTGGGCCTTGATTCCCGCATTTTTCAAGGCGCGGTGGAATACCAACGAGACGCTTTTCACCCTGATGATGAACTACATCATCATCGGCGTGGTACGCTGGCTCCAGGGCGGACCCTGGGAGGGACGGCCTGGGTCCCAGATTATCCCCCAGTTTGACGCTGCGGCCTGTCTGCCCCGCGTGCTGGGCGTACACTGCGGCTGGATCATCGTACTGCTCCTGGTGGTGTTTATGCACGTCTACATGCGCTATACCAAGCACGGCTATGAGATCGCGGTCATCGGCGATTCCATGAACACAGCCCGCTACGCGGGCATGAACGTGGGACACATCATGATGCGGACCATGTTTCTGTCCGGAGCCATCAGCGGGCTGGTGGGGTACATCGTCGCCTCCGGCGCAAACAACACCCTTTACGACGGCGTAGCCGGAGGCGTGGGCTTCACCTCCATCACCGTGGCGTGGCTGAGCCAGCTCAATGCCTTTGCCATGGTGGGCATCTCACTGCTGCTGGCGGTGCTGTCCAAGGGCGCGGAGACGCTGCAGACCCGTATGAGCGTCCCGGCCTCCATCTCCGACATCATCACGGGGATTCTGCTGTTCTGTATGCTGGGCTGTGAGTTCTTCATCAACTACCGCCTGATTTTCCGCGGCAAGAGCCACAAGGAGGGGGGACAGTCATGAATTTTATCACACTCTTTATCGCCCTCATCATCGCAGCCATCACCTACGGTACGCCGCTGCTGTTCGGCACCCTGGGGGAGATTCTCACAGAGAAGTCCGGCAATCTGAACCTGGGCGTGGAGGGCATCATGTTTATGGGCGGCGCGGTGGGACTGGGCGGCGTATTCTACTATGAGAAGGCGGCGTCCTCCCCCAGCGGCGTGCTGGCGGTTATCATCGGACTGCTGTGCGCATTTACGGCGGGAGCCGCCGCGTCCCTGATTTTCAGCTTCCTCACCACTACCCTCCGGGCCAACCAGAACGTGACTGGTCTGGCGTTGTCCATCTTCGGCACCGGCATCGGGCAGTTTATCGGGGAGTACATGCGGGTCCGGGAGGGCGGTTATATCGCCATCGGCAATATGCTGAAGGGATATTTCCAGAACTCGCCCTTTCCGGTCTTTCTCCAGAAGATTCCCTTTGTTGGCGGCATCCTCTTTGGAAACAGCATCTTCTTTTATCTGGCCCTGCTGCTGGCGGGAGTCATGTTCTGGTATCTGAACAGGACCCGGTCCGGCCTGTATCTGCGGGCGGTGGGGGAATCCCCGGCCACTGCGGACGCGGCGGGCATCAACGTGACCAGGTATCAGTATTTGGCGACTGTGATTGGCGGCGGGCTGTCGGCCATCGGCGGCATGGTGTATATCACCACCATCGCCGGGTGTGTGTGGAACCACGAGGGCCTGAGCGGCGTAGGCTGGCTGGCGGTGGCGTTGGTGATTTTCTGCCTGTGGAGGCCCCTGTCGGCAATCTGGGGTTCCATCCTGTTCGGCGCGCTGATGATTCTGTATCTGCGGCTGGTGATCCCCTTTATACCGACGCAGCTGTATAAGATTCTGCCCTATGTGGTGACGGTGATTGTGCTGATTGCGTCCAGTATGCGCAACAACAAGGAAAAACAGCCTCCGGCAAATTTGGGGCTGTCGTATTTCCGGGAAGACCGGTAATGGGAAAACATAGTGAAACGTTTTTTGAGTGTTTTATTTGCAGCGCTTATGCTTTTTAGTATGTGTACAACCGTTTTTGCAGGAGACAGTCTTTCTGTTGCAGACCTTCCCACTGTGGATGATCTTCGTGCTGCAAACGACCTCCCTTCTTATGCGATATTGTACCGGCAGTTGCGAGCTGGAGATATTTTAGGCGAGGATTTCCCCTTTTTATACTGGGTGATGATGACGGAACTCTCCAAAGCGTTGGAAGCAAACGATTTAGAGTACTCCGATGAATGGGGATTTATGCCATCAGGTAGTTTGCCCCTGTTTTTATTTCACCAGTGTATGGTTGAAGCGTTTTTTCCAGATGAACTTCTTTTTGCAAAATGACAAAAGCACGGGAGATGCTCTTACACTCCCGTGCTTTTTTGCGCCACATCGCGCAGAAGGGACGTTCCCCCCACAGTCACCCCTCCGCAGGCGGCTCGCCGGTTCCCTCCTCCGGATGCGCCCACAGGTACACGGCCTGGGCCGCGTTCCGGGGTACCACCGCCATCAGCTCATCCAGGGTAGCCTCCCGGATTGCTTTCAGGCTCTTGAACCGCTTGAGCAGCGCGGTCCGCCGGGCCGCGCCCACGCCGGGAATCCCGTCCAGGGTAGACCCCCGCACACTTTTTCCGTGGCTCTGGCGGTTGAAGGTAATGGCAAAGCGGTGGGTTTCCTCCTGAATGCGTCCGATGAGGGTAAACACCGCCTGATAATTCTGAATCCCGATCTCCCGGCCCTCCGGGGTAATCAGGGCGCGGGTACGGTGGCGGTCGTCCTTGACCATGCCGAAAATGGGGACCGACAGCCCGAACCGGCCTACAACCCGCTGGGCCACTTTCGCGTGCTGCTCGCCGCCGTCGATGAGAAACACGTCCGGCAGGGGCAGAAACCGCTTGTCCTGCTCCATATAGCGGGTGAGGCGGCGGGTAAGGACCTCCTCCATGGAGCGGTAATCGTCCGGGTGGCCGTCCAGCTCCTTGATGCGGAAACGGCGGTAGCGGTCCTTGGCCGGTCTGGAGCCGTGGAAGACCACCATAGACGCCACAATATCCTCCCCGCCGGTGTTGGAGATGTCGTAGGACTCCAGCCACTCCGGCGGCGACTCCAGGCCCAGCAGCTTTGCCAGCAGCTCCAGGGTGCGGTCGGACCGCTCCTGACTGGTGGTCTGCCGCTCCGCCTCCTCCCTGGCGTTGCCGGCGGCCATTTGCAGCACCTGCGCCCGCTCCCCCCGCCGGGGGACCTTGATTGCCACTTTATGCCCTGCCTTCTCCGCCAGCAGCTGCTCCAGCGCCTCCTGGTCCTCGATGGGGGCGGGAATACAGATTTCCTTGGGCAAGGTCCGGCGGCCGCCGTAATACTGGAGCAGCAGGGCGGAGAGGATTTCGCCTTCCGTCTCCAGGTCATAGGTGGAAAACAGCTCCGCCTCCTTGCTGGTGAGCTTGCCCTCCTCGTAGTGGAGGACGGCGTAACAGCATTTGGCCTCCAGATAGAGGCCCCACACGTCGAAGTCGGAACAGACCCCGGCGATAATCTTCTGCCGCTTCCCCAGGACCTTGATGGCGTCGATACGGTCCCGCAGGGCAGCGGCCTCCTCAAAGCGCAGCTCCGCCGCCGCCGCAAGCATCTCCCGCTCCAGCTGGGCCGTGACCATGCGGACCTTACCGTCCAGCAGCTGCACCGCCAGGTCGATGCGCCGGTTGTACTCCTCCGCGGTCATCTCCTGGCGGCAGAAGCCGTCGCAGCGGCCCATGTGGTGGTTCAGACAGGGCCGTTCCTTCCCGATATCCCGCGGGAAGGTCTTATTGCAGGTGGGCAGGCGCAGGGCGCGGCGGATGGCGTCCAGAGCGGAGCGGGTCTCCAGGCGTCCGCCATAGGGTCCGAAATATTTTGCGCCGTCCGTGGCGGGACGGCTGACCAGGGTGAATTTAGGGTAGGGGTCCCGGCTGAGGCGGACCAGGGGGTAGCCCTTGTCGTCTTTGAGCAGGATGTTATAGCGGGGCATGTACTGCTTGATGAGGGCATTTTCCAGGACCAGGGCCTCAAATTCACTGCCCACCAGGATGGTGTCGAAGGTGTCCACCTGTCCCACCATGGTGTGGGTCTTCAGGTTATGGCCCCGTCCGGCCTGGAAATACTGGCTCACCCGGTTTTTCAGCTTCTTTGCCTTGCCCACATAGATGACCGTACCCTCCTTGTCGTGCATCAGGTACACGCCGGGGGCCAGGGGCAGGCTGTTGGCTTTTTCCAGCAGCTCGTCCTTGGTCATGGAAACCACCTCCTCTAAATTGCCATCCACAGGACCCGTCACAGCAGAACCGCCGTCATGCGGAAGAGCAGGGCAGTTCTCCAGAAAGTTCGTATCATGCGCTGTCCTCCAGTGGAAAAAAGCAGAAAAAGACTGTTTCGTTGCCGAAACAGTCTTTCATCCGCCTACTTATTCGCCGAAATCGCCGGAGCGGACAAGTTCGGCCAGGGCCTCCACGGCCTCCTGCTCGTCAGAGCCGTCTGCAATGAGAGTGATCGTCGTCCCTTTGACGATGCCCAGGGACAACACGCCCAACAGGCTTTTTGCGTTCACCCGGCGCTCGTCCTTCTCAACCCAGATCCCGCTCTTAAACTCGTTGGCCTTGCGGATGAAGTAGGTGGCAGGCCGGGCGTGCAGGCCAACCTCGTTGTTGATGGTAACTTCCTGAGTATACATAGACCTTATCTCCTCTTCATATCTCAATCTGCTTTGGCTTGTTTGCAGTTCGGGAACATAGTGTTATGTTAGCAAATTTCCATCCCGCCGTCAATAGCACTTCCTACAAATTTATCCCCAGAAACCGGGGCTCTCCACGCCATTTTGTGGGAATATTCACGAAAGAAGCTGTCATTTAGCTGGATAGTGTTATAAATTTCACGTTCTTCAGGGAACTATTCCCATATTTTGCACGGAATATACCATTTTATGGCTGGCATTGTTGTTTTGACGAAAATGGAAAATAAATCCAATGGACCGTCACTGTTTCAGCTCCACCACGGTCACGCCGTCCTCACCCTCGCCGTAGCGGCCCAGGCGGAAGCCCTTCACCGACGGATGGCGGCGCAGCTGCTGCTGTACCGCCTTGCGCAGTGCGCCGGTACCCTTGCCGTGGATGATGGTAACAGTATTCAGCTTACCCATGAGGGCGTTGTCCAGGAACTGGTCCACAGCCAAATCCGCCTCATCAGTCATCATACCCCGGATATCCAGCTCATTGTTGGCGGCTCTGGCCCCGGCCAGGCGGGTGTGGACTGCAACCTGCCGTTTGGCCTCCTTCTTCTCCCGGACCTCCGCCTCCTCAATGAGCCGCACGTCCCCGGCCTTGACCGCTAGCTTCATGTTTCCCATGACCAGCTGGAGCCGGTCTCCGTTCACCGCCGCGACTACCGCCTGTTTCCTGCCGAATTCCACCAGATCACCCGCCTGCACCGGACGGCTGGGGGCGGGGATGGGTTCCCGCTCCTCCTGCCGGAAGCGCAGCTCCTCCTCCGCCTGGTTCAGCTGGCCCCGGATGGCCGCTTTGGCGGTGTTCACGCCCTGCCAGTCCACGGCCTTCTCCTGCTGGCGGCGCAGCTGGTTCAGCTCCTCAAAGATGGCGTCCGCCTGGGCGCGGGCCTCCCGGATAATCCGCCGGGCCTCCGCCTCGCCGCGGGTACGGGCGTTCTCCTTGGCCCGCTCCATCTGTTCACGGAACTCCCTGGCCCGTTTGGCGTCGCTCTCCCGCTGGCTCAGGAGGCGGTCCGCCTCGGTCTGGTCCTTCTCCAGTCGCTGCCGCTTCTCCTCCAGCTGGGTAAGCACGTCCTCGAAACGGATGGATTCGCTGTCCATCTGGGCCTTCGCCGTCTCAATCACCGACGGGTCCAGTCCCAGGCGCAGGGAGATGGCAAAGGCGTTGGATTTGCCGGGGATGCCGGTGAGCAGCTTGTACGTGGGCCGCAGGGTCTCCACGTCAAACTCGCAGCTGGCGTTTTCCACCCCGGCGGTGGTCATGGCAAAGGTTTTCAGCTCTGCGTAGTGGGTGGTTGCCGCCACTTTGGCCCCCCGGTCCCGGACGTGCTGGATGATGGCAATAGCCAGGGCCGCACCCTCCACAGGGTCCGTACCCGCCCCCAGCTCGTCGAACAAAATCAGGCTGTGGCCGTCCGCCTCCGCCAGAATCTGCACAATATTCACCATGTGGGCGGAGAAGGTGGACAGGCTCTGCTCAATGCTCTGCTCGTCTCCGATATCCGCCAGCACCCGGTCGAACACGCTCACCGCGCTGCCGGACGCGGCGGGGATATGCAGGCCGCACTGGGCCATGAGGGTCAGCAGACCCAGGGTTTTCAGGCTCACCGTCTTGCCGCCGGTGTTGGGGCCGGTGATGACCAGGGTGTCGAAATCCTGCCCCAAGGCGATGTCAATGGGTACCGCCCGCCCGCTGTCCAGCAGGGGGTGGCGGGCGCGGCGGAGCATGATGCTGCCATTGCGGCGGATTTCCGGACGGCTCCCGTCCATTTTGTAGCTCAGCTGGCCCCGCGCAAAGATCAGATCCAGCATCACCAGCAGGTTGTAATCGGACAGGATATCGCTGCAGCTCCCCGCCGCCATAGCGGACAGCTCCCGCAAAATACGTTCAATCTCCTTTTTCTCCTTGGCCTCCAGCTCCTTCAGCTCGTTGTTGGCCTGGACCACGCCCATCGGCTCCACAAAGATGGTAGCCCCGCTGGAGCTGATATCGTGGACCAGCCCCGGCATACTGGAGCGGAACTCCGCCTTCACCGGCACCACAAAGCGGCCATCCCGCTGGGTGATAATGGCCTCCTGGAGCACCTTGCTGTAACTCTGGGAGGAGACGATTTTCTGGAGAATCGACCGCCCCTTGGCGGCGGCGTTCCGTTTGTGGCGGCGGATATCCGCCAGCTCGGAGCTGGCGTTGTCCGCGATTTCGTCCTCGTCCAGAATAGCGGAGGTGATCCGCTCCTCCAGATGGTGGTTCCCCCGCAGGGAGCGGAAGAGGTGGTCGATTGCCGTTCGCTCGCCGCTGGCACCGTTGTGGTAGTCCCGGACCCGGCGGGCGCAGCGCAGCACCCCCGCAATGTCCAGCAGTTCCCGTGTGTTCAGCGCACCGCCGCGGTCCGCCCGGTACAGGCTCTCTGCCACGGGCTTGATGCCCGAAAAGGCCGGACTGCCCCGTAGGCCGATCATGGCCCGTGCCGCGTCCGTCTCGTCCTGGAGACGGGCGACATCCTCCAGGTTCGTCTGTGGGACGGTCTTCAGCGCACGCTCCCGCGCTTCGCCGCTGCTGGCCTGGTCTGCCAGCATTCGCAGTACGGTGGGCAGCTCCAGGGTGTGGATGGATTTATCAAATAATTCACTCATGTTTTCACCTTCTATTCCTTTTGATCTATTGCCGGTATGTGCAGGCTTTTATAAAAATCCAGCGTACGGAACCCCCGCTCCAGCATGGCGTGGAGGTACGCCTCTGCCGCGTTGGACAGCTTCTCCAGGTCCTTCTCCCCCAGCCGGAAGCTGTACAGCCGTTTTTCATCCCCGTACAGGATATAGCGCAGCGCGGCCAGTGCGCCGGGGGTCAGGGGCATCGCCAGGCCCTGCCCCCCGCCGCTGCAGCGGCGGCACCGCACCACGCCGTCCACAATGTCTAATACCGGGTCCTCCGGCTCCGGCCTTCCGCACACGGCGCAGCCGTCCGCCAAAGGCTCAAAGCCCGTCAGGGCCATGACCTTCAGTTCAAAGGCGGCTTTCACCTGTTCCGGCGGCTTTTTCAGGTTCCCCAGGGCATACAGAGCGTTGAGCAGCAGGCGCAGCAGACTGCCGCTGTCCATCTCCTCCAGGGTTACGGCCTCCACCAGCTCCGCAAAGTAGCTGGCCAGGCTCAGCAGCTCGATATCCTGCCGGACCCCCTCAAACAGCGCAATGGTGCTGGCTTCTGAGAGAAAGTACCACTCGCCCTTCTCGCTGACCGTCAGCTCTGAGTAGGCCAGCAGCTGGGCAGCCGCCGTCACCCGGCTGCGCCGTCCCCGCGCACCCTTGGCGATGACCCGCAGTTTTCCCGCCGCCGTCAGCACGGTCAGGATTTTGTCGCTCTCGCGGGTGTCCGTTCCCCGCAGGACGATACCCTTGACCACGATTTGCTCTCTTGCCATAGGTTCTCCCTTGCTATGTAGGGAGGCGCGGCGTTCAGGCCGTCGCTCCCGATGATGCAGGGTCCTGCCGGTGCATCAGATAAAACACCGCTGATCCTGTTTTCCAGAATAGGTCCCAATATCCGTCTTCCATGGTTCCATGTCCTCCAGTTCTATGGTGGACAAAACGCTGTCGAATATGAGTGGTAAGATATGGCTCACTGCTCGTCGTAGCCGAAACTGCGGACATAATTCAAATTATCCCGCCAGTTCTCCTTCACCTTCACCCACGTCTCCAAATACACCTTTGCGCCCATAAACCGCTCGATATCCTCCCTGGCGTGGGTGCTGATTTTTTTCATCATCGCGCCGTTTTTACCAATGATAATCCCCTTGTGGCTGGCCTTTTCGCAGTAAACCGTCACATGCAGATCAATAACGCCGCTGTCCCGCTCGGAGAACTTTGTCACCTCAATGGCCGTACCGTGGGGGACCTCCTTGTCCAGATTCCGCAGCAGCTTTTCCCGCACGATTTCCGCCACGATCTGTCGTTCCGGCTGATCGGTGGTCATGCCGTCCGGGAACAGCTGGGGTCCCTCCGCCGCGTACTTGCTCAGCTGTTCCAGCAGAACATCCAGGCCGTCCTGCTCCTGGGCAGAGATGGGGATGATGGCGTCAAAGTCATAGGCCGCGCTGTAGACCGCCATAACCGACAGCAGCGCGTCCTTTTCCACCGTGTCAATCTTGTTGATGACCAACACTGCGGGCAGCTTCTCCTCCCGGATGCGGTCAATAAGGGCCTGTTCCGGCGCGCCGATATTGGCAACCGGCTCCACCAGCAGGCACACGCCGTCCACGTCCGCCACTGACTCCCGCACTACCTTTACCATATAGTCTCCCAGACGGGTACGGGCTTTGTGCAGGCCCGGTGTGTCCAGGAAGATAAACTGGGTGTCGCCCTTGTTCATCACGCCGCAGATCCGGTTGCGGGTGGTCTGGGGCTTGGGGGAGACGATGGCGATTTTTTCGCCTACCAGGGCGTTGGTCAGGGTGGACTTGCCCACGTTGGGCCGTCCGGCAATGGTAATCATTGCTGTTTTTTTGACTTCCTGCATAATAGGTCATCCTCAACTTTCTTTTTTCCGGCTTTGAGCTGTTTTGCCGGGATTGATGATTCACTGCTTTTGTGTGACTTTGCACGGATTTGCGAGGGGCCGCGCTATCACTTCTCCAGCCCCAGTTCCCGCATAACCGCTTCCTCCCGCTCCCGCATCCGCGCTTTCATCGGCCCCTCGTCCAGATGGTCGTATCCCAGCAGATGCAGTACGGAATGCACCGTCAAATACGCCAGTTCCCGCTGGCTGCTGTGGCCGTACTCCTCTGCCTGCGCCCGTACCCGCTCCATAGAAATCACCATGTCGCCCAGCGGAACCAGCCCTGTAGCCGGGTCCTGCAAATCCGTATCCTCCGGGGCAGGCGGCTCGCCCGGCGCAAATGCAAACATCGGGAAGCTCAATACATCCGTGGGCCTGTCCACTTCGCGCATCTCCAGATTGATCTCGCGGATACCGCTGTCATCCGTCAGCCGCACATCCACTTCGCAGGGGACCGCCGCGCCCTCCGCTGCCAACGCCGTGCGGATAGCTTTCCGGATGAGGGCCTTTGCCCTGTCGTTCACGCCGGGGACGTCCGATGTCACAGGGATGTAGTGTCGTTTTGACATGGCTTACCTCTTTTTCTTGTTCGTATAGTTATAGTAATCGTCATACGCCTTGATAATCCGCTGCACCATCGCATGCCGCACCACATCCTGATCCGTCAGCTCGCAGATGCCGATCCCCTCCACGTTCTTCAGCGCCCGCACCGCCTCTTTCAGTCCGGAGGTCTTGTCCGCCGGGAGGTCGATCTGGGTCACATCCCCGGTAATCACCACCTTGGAGCCGAAGCCCATACGGGTCAGGAACATCTTCATCTGTTCCCGGCTGGTGTTCTGGGCCTCGTCCAGAATAATGAAGCTGTCGTCCAGCGTCCGGCCCCGCATGTATGCCAGGGGCGCGACCTCGATATTGCCCCGCTCCAGATACTTCTGGTACGTCTCCGCACCCAGCATGTCAAAGAGGGCGTCGTACAAGGGCCGCAGATACGGGTCCACCTTGCTCTGCAAATCTCCGGGCAGGAATCCCAGCCGCTCCCCGGCCTCCACCGCCGGACGGGTCAGGATAATGCGGTTGACCTGCTTATCCCGGAACGCGGCCACCGCCGCCGCTACCGCCAAATAGGTTTTCCCCGTACCGGCGGGGCCTACGCCAATTGTCACCGTATTTCTGGAAACAGAATTGACGTAACGCCGCTGGCCGATGGTCTTGGCCTTGACGGGACGGCCCTTGGCGGTGATGCAGATGACGTCCTGGGTCAGCTCGCTGACCCTGTCCTCCTGCCCGCTGCGGGCCAGCCCGATGACATAGCGGACCTCCTGCTCCCCGATGTTCTCCCCCCGGCTGGAGAGGGTCAGCAGGGCTTGAATAGCCTTGGCTGCCAGCATGGCGTCCTCCGGCTCCCCGCTGATGCGCAGCTCTCCCTCCCGGTTGGATACCGCGACGTGGAATTCCGTCTCAATGAGCCGGATATTCTCGTCAAATGAACCGAAAATGTTCACCGCCTGTTCCAGACGTTCAATCTCTATCCTTTGTTCCATATTTGTTTGCTCTACTCCTTTGGTATATCCTACAGTCAACCGACCGGCATTTCTACCAATTTGCCGATCTGCTCCTCACACTCCGCCGAGAGCGTCACCACCAGCATCCCGTCCGCCGTCTCGCTGGTCAGGGAGCGGCTGAGGACCGTCCCCTCCTCCATGCAGCTCTCCAGACGCGCTGTCAGCGCCGTGTCCGCCAGACGCAGCGCCTCGTCCTCCGTGCGCTCCTGTTCCGTCAGAATGAAGCCCCGCAGCTCCTCCGTCACCACCGTCACCGGCAGCGGGATGCCTCCCGGCAGATGCAATTTCTCCCAACTTGTTATTTTATCATAAGTATCCCCAGGAATGCTACTGTTAAAATGCAGATTTATCCGATTTTTTCCGATGAGAGCCGCCCGCCGCACGACGGTGTCCCCGGTGTACGTCTTTTTCTGTACCGTCAGCGGCACCCGGCACTGCAGATCATACCACGTCCGTCCGTAGACCTTGCCCATGCCCCGCAGGTAGCGGACGCCGCCGAAGTCGTTCTGCACCACGCCGGCAATAAGCAGCTGGCCCTTTTTTACCATCGTCCCCGGCAGGACCTGCTTCTCTCCGTCCCAGGGCTGTATGGCCGTCACCAGGGCGTCCTTGCTGGCCACGGTGTTGCCGGGCTTCCGTTTGTCCACCAGCTCCGGTGCGGGGACCGCCTCCCGCACCTGCACGTATGCCCGGCACCCCCGGACGTTGACGGCAATATAGCTCAGCTCCGGTATCTCCAGCAGGATGTAATTGCGCAGCTCAAAGGAGTCCACCGCAAAGCCGAAGGTCCCGAACCCCACGCCGTTTTTCTCCAATGCCCGCAGAATCTCCTGTTCCGACACCGTTTCGTTGCCCTCCACCTGGAAGTCCCAGATGAAGAACGACCCATAGAGCAGCAGCGCCAGACAGACCGCCAGGCCCATCCACAGGGCGTAGCGGCGGCGGATGCGCCCGATCCAGAAGGGCGCGCCCTTCCAGCCCAGAGCGGTCAGCTCGCAGTCCAGATTCCGGGTCAGCCGCCGCAGCCGCTTCCAGTCCCGGCGGGCGAGGCTGAAGGTGAAGGACACCGGCGACTCCCAGGTCAAATCCCAGAAGGCTACGCCGTATTCCGCGCAGATATTCAGCACCCGCTCCGGAAAACCGCTCTCCACCCGGCCCGTCACCTGCCCCTTCAGCAGATTGACAATATGGCCCAGCGCCATCTCAGACCACCCACTCCACCTGCGAGATTTCACCCCGGATACGCAGGGCGTCGCCGGTCATGCTCACCAACTCCAGCCCCTGCCCCCGGACGCGGACCATCAGTTTGTCGCTGTTGATGTCGATGACCTCCCCGCTGTAGGAGAGGATGCCCCGGTGCCGCTCCATATAAAACTGCCGGTTGCCCATCAGCTCCACATGGGGCAGTCCCGCCACCACATCCGCCGGTAAGTCGAACATTTCCGCCGCTTCTGTGAGCAGCTGGTTTTTCTTCCTGCCTTTTTCCCGTTCCATAAGTCCCCTCCGTATGCTTTCTCTGCCACTATGTCTATGCGGGCGGCGGGGCGTTTAGTAGGGGAAGAATTCCGCCCAATCTTACATGAATGTAAGGTTTCCGCCGTTTTTGTAAGGTAAATCGCTGGAATATCCGCCGCCTGCCAGGTATAATAGGACCTGCAAAACAAAATCAACCCCATAAGGAGGATCACTGATATGCCAATTCTGGAAGTCAAGGACTTGAAGAAGACCTATACCACCCGCTTCGGCGGACAACAGGTCCATGCCCTCACCAACGTCAATTTCGCGGTGGAGCCGGGCGAATATGTAGCCATCATGGGCGAGTCCGGCAGCGGCAAAACTACGCTCTTAAACATCCTCGCCGCTCTGGACAAGCCCACCAGCGGCTCGGCGCTCCTGGACGGCAAGGACATCGTCTCCATCCGCGAGCGGGACATCTCCGCGTTCCGGCGGGACCACCTGGGCTTTGTCTTCCAGGACTTCAACCTCCTGGATACCTTCTCCATTCAGGACAACATACTCCTGCCCCTGGTGCTGGCGGGCAAGAGCTTCCCGGAGATGCAGCGCCGCCTGACCCCTCTGGCCCAGCGGCTGGGGTTGTCGGAGCTGCTGAAAAAATATCCCTACGAGGTCTCCGGCGGCCAGAAGCAGCGCACCGCCGTGGCCCGCGCTCTGATTACAGAGCCCCGGCTGGTGCTGGCCGACGAGCCCACCGGCGCGCTGGACAGCAAGGCGTCCGACAATCTTCTGCGGCTGTTCGGCCAGATCAATGCCGGGGGACAGACCATCCTCATGGTCACACACAGCGCAAAGGCCGCCAGCCACGCCAAACGGGTCCTGTTCATCCGGGACGGCGAGGTCTTCCACCAGATTTACAAAGGCGTCAGCGCCACGGAGGAGATGTATCAGAAGATTTCCGATACCCTCACCCTCCTGGCCGCAGGAGGTGAGGAAGATGCGTAACTCCTCCCTCTACCCCAAGCTCGCCCTCCAGAGCATCCGCAGCAACCGGAAATTCTATCTCCCCTACCTTCTGGCTCTGCTGGGAGACGTGGCGGCCATCTACATCATGTCCGCCCTGGTCAACGACCCCGGCGTGGAGAATATCACACCGGGACGGCCCACCGGCTATATGTATGTGGAGTTTTTCATGACCGTCGGCATGTTGATTGCGTTCCTGTTTTCCGCCATCTTTGTGCTCTATATCAACGGCTTTCTCATGAAGCAGCGAAAAAAGGAGCTGGGACTCTATAATATCCTCGGCATGGGGAAGCGGCACATTGCGGCGGTGCTTATCTATGAGACGCTGTATACCGGCATTGCCGGCATTGGCGGCGGCTTTGCGGTAGGACTGCTGCTGCACAAGCTGGTCAGTCTGCTGCTCCACAAGGTCATGGGGATGCCGGTTCCCTTCGGCTTCTATATCTCCTGGCTGGGCATGGCCCAGACAGCGGCGGTATTCGGCGTGCTGCTGGTGGTGACGCTGCTGTGCAATCTCAACAAAATCCGCGTCTCCAACCCCATCGAGCTGCTCCACAGCAGCTCCGCCGGGGAGCGGGAACCCAAAACCCGCTGGCTGCTCACCCTGCTGGGCATTGTCTCTCTGGGCGGCGGGTACTACATTGCCATCAATACCCGTACCGGCGCAGAGGCCATCATGATGTATTTCGCGGCTGTATTTCTGGTCATCATCGGGACCTACTGCCTCTTCACCGCCGTCAGCGTCTTTCTTCTGAAGGCCCTGCGCCGCAACAAGAAATTCTATTACAAAACCAGCCGTTTCATCGGCGTCAGCGGTATGCTCCACCGCATGAAACAGAACGCCCTGGGTCTGGCCAACATCTGTATCCTGTGTACGATGGTCATGGTCATGCTCTCCGGTACCCTCTCCCTGTACCTGGGGACGGCGGAGATTGTGGACCAGCAGTATCCCGGCGACATCAACGTGTCGGTGCGCTATCTGCCGGACATCCAGGAGGGGGAGACCCCCTTTGACCCGGCGGCTATGCTTGCGCTGCATACGGCGTTTGTGGAGAGCCACGGATATACGGCAGAAAACATCCGCACCAGCGTTGAGACAAGTTTTGCCGTAGGCCAGATGCCAGACGGCTCCTATGCCACGGAAAAGTTTGCGGACACCGTGGCCGCAGTCTCCATCACCTGCATCACGGCGGACGCCTACGCCTCCATTACCGGCGAGACGCTGGCGCTGGCTCCCGGCGAGATTGCGGCGTACGGCATCAAAGGCGGCGAGCTGACGGTCCGCTGGGTCCTGGAGGACGGCGGGGAACTGTCCAGCACGTACCGGATCGCCCGCAGGTTGAAAACCAACCCCTATTACAGCCCCATGATTCTCCAGACGATTACCATTGTGGTACCGGACGAGGACGCGCTCCTGGAGCTCTGGCGTTTACAGGCGCAGGCTTACGGCACAAACGCCAGCCAGATGATCTGGCAGGCCCACATAGATGTGGACTGCACGGAGGAAGAGCTGCAGGCCCTGGAGGACAAGTATGTTGCAGCCATAGAAGACCCCTCTTTTTACAATGTGGCCGGCGGGACCGGCTCCTGGACGAGAAGCAGCTTCCAGCTGCGCTCCAACGGCGCGGCGGATATCTACGGACTGGCCGGCGGCTTCCTGTTCCTGGGGATTTTCCTGGGCTTCATCTTCCTCATGGCTATGGTACTCATCATCTATTACAAGCAGATTTCCGAGGGATACGAGGACAAAGGCCGCTTTGAGATCATGCAGAAGGTAGGACTTAGCCGCAAGGAGGTGCGCTCCTCCATCCGCAGCCAGGTGCTGATGGTATTTTTCCTGCCTGTAGTAGTGGCGTCCATCCACATTCTCTTCGATTTCAATATGGTGGAAAAGCTGCTGACGCTGTTCTACCTCCACAATACCGCCCTCACCGCTATGTGTACCCTGGGTACTGTACTGGTATTCTTTATTGTCTATGGAGCCGTCTACATCCTGACGGCCCGGACGTACTACAAAATCGTTGAACGGAAACAGTGAAAGGAGCGTTGAACATGGACCGAATTGATTTGGCTTTGGCCTTTGGGATGCTGTGCCTGATGCTGGGCACGCTGTTGACCGGCTTCAGCCGTCCGCTGTGGGCGGCGATGCACCAGCGGCGTCCCGATGGACGGCGGGCGGTGTTGGGACGGCAGGTATGGCTTCTGCGCGCGCCTGGGATTCTTCTGCTGACGGCGGCGGCAGCGATTATCGTGATGAGTATTCGAGAGGCGTTTCTGTTCCAGGTATAAGCAAAAAATGCGGTGTCGTTACCGGGTAAACCCGGTAATGACACCGCAGTATATACGACATAGACAGCGGGCGCAGTCCACCGGACTTGCCCGCCGCCGGGTCCGTACGAAAAACTTCCGGCTAGTAAGCGTTTCGTACGGACCCACCGAGCCGGTTCCGCAGACACAGGTCCCGGCTTCTGTTGTTATTCTACCACATCTTATCCCATTCGGCAATAGGTAATTTTATGCCTGGGTCCTGCACGGTATTGGGTTCACAGAATTCCTGACAAACTACGGCGTACGCCCTCTCAGTCAGCCTGCGGCTCCCCTTAAAGGGGGAGGCAGGCCGTGACAGAGAGGGCGTATTGCCGTCAAATTTAAGGATTGGTAAAATGAATCTAAAAAGAGCCAGCGGGAGAAAAAACTTCTTGACAAAATTCTGCCTGGCTGTTATACTGAACCGGTAAAAACAAAGTAGGCTGGCGCATCCGCCTCACCCCCAGCACAGCGCGAAGGGGTTCAGATTGGTTTCAAATGGCAGTCGCTCCATGGGGGCGGCCTGTCCTTTGCGCGGGTGCAGAATGGGAAATGCACCGGCGTTTTTTTGTTTTGTTTCCCAGTTCAACAGGGCAAAATGTGATAGGAGGTGCTTCGGTTATTAGCATTGCAATGCATCAACTGAATGAGGACATTCGAGACAAGGAACTGCGCCTGATCGGCAGCGGCGGAGAACAGCTGGGCATTATGTCCGCAGATGAGGCCCTGCGCATCGCTGATGAAAAGGGCCTGGACCTGGTAAAAATCTCGCCCCAGGCGGTCCCACCCGTGTGCAAGCTCATGGACTACGGCAAGTACCGGTTCGAGCAGGGGAAGCGGGAAAAGGAAGCCCGCAAGAACCAGCATGTGGTGGAGATCAAGGAGATCCGCATGTCCCCCGGCATTGACGTGGGGGATTTTAACGTGAAGCTGAAAAACGCGCAGAAGTTCCTGGCCGATGGCAACCGGGTAAAGGTGTCCGTCCGCTTCCGCGGCAGGGAAATGGCCCATACTGACATCGGTAAGAAACTCCTGGATAAGTTTGCAGAACAATGCGCCGGGATCGCCAACGTCGATAAGGGGGCCAAGCTGGAAGGCCGGAACATGTCCATGTTCCTCTCCCCCAAGAAGTAAGCGCCGTCCGGGAGGCGGCGCGCCAACAAAAGAATCCGCGTAAAATTTTTTCGGAAACAATCGGAAGGAGTAATGAACTATGCCTAAGCTGAAAAGCCACAGCGGCGCGAAAAAGAGATTCAGCCTGACCAAGACCGGAAAGGTCAAACGCGCCAAGGCCTTTAAGAGCCACATCCTCACCAAGAAGGACACCAAGCGTACCCGCCGTCTGCGTGCGGGCGGCTATGCCGACGAGACCAACGCCGCCGCAATCCGCAAGATGATTCCCTACAAATAAGAGAGCAAGCTACGCTTAGAATAGGAGGCTTTTAATTATGGCTAGAGTCAAGGGCGCAATGATGACCCGTAAAAGAAGAAATAAAGTGCTGAAGATGGCCAAGGGCTACTGGGGCGCCAAGTCCAAGCACTTCAAAATGGCAAACCAGCAGGTGATGAAGTCCCTCACCTATGCGTATGTGGGGCGCCGCCTGAAGAAGCGGGATTTCCGCCGCCTGTGGATCACCCGCATCAGCGCCGCCTGCAAGCAGCGCGGAATGAACTACTCCACCTTCGTCCACGGCCTGAAGAACGCCGGCGTGGTCATCGACCGCAAGATGCTCTCCGAGCTGGCGGTGAACAACGAGGCCGCTTTCACCCAGCTGGTGGATATGGCGAAAAAGGCTACCGCCTGATCCGGTCTACTGCCTATGGAATCAGCCGCCCCGGTACAAAACATGTACCGGGGCGGTTTGCTGCAATTTGGCCATGATGATTTTGACCGCAGACGCAGGTTAATATTATTCTTCTTCCTCAGCAGCCGCCGGGGGCGTCCAGGGAACCATGGTCCCCACGCAGCGGTTGATTGCCACGCCCTGGTCGTAGAACTTGGCCTCATAGTCGGTCATAACGCCCTGGGGACCGTCTCCATGGAGGTTCCGGGTGACTTGCTGCAGGGTGTACCCCGCCTGGGGGAACTCCTCCAGCGAGAATTCAAAAAGAGGAACATTGTCCGTCTTGAAATGAATCTGCCCGCCCATCTTCAGAGCCTTCCGGTACAGGGCCAGGAATCCCCGGTGGGTCAGGCGGCGTTTGGCCTGACGCTTGGGGGGCCATGGGTCACAGAAGTTGATATAAATCCGGTCCGCTTCCTCCGGGGCAAAGTAGCTGTCCAGAAGCGCGGCGTCCCCCACCACGAAAAATACGTTTTTCAGCTCCAGCGCGGCGGCCCGCTCCATCGCCACCACCATAGCGTCGGGGACCTTCTCAATGGCGATGAAGAGGACGTCCGGCTCCAGCCGGGCGGTCTCCACCGTAAACCGGCCCTTTCCGCAGCCCAGCTCCACCCGCAGCTCCGCTGCCGCCGGCATAAGGGTTTCCCGCCAGCGGCCCCGCAGACCGAAGCCGTCCTGGACCAGATAGTCTGAACAGCGTTCCATTCTGGGGACCAGGTTCTTCTTTTTGCGCATCCTCATGTACAAGTACCTCAGCCTGTTTATCCGCGCAGCAGCAGCTCGCGGCCAATTTCCTTGCCGTTCTTGTAATAAATCCGCGGCACCCGCTTGCTCACCGCGCATGTCAGCTCATAGGAGATGGTCTCCGCCAGAACAGCCGCGTCGTTGACCGAGTTGTGGGGGCCGTAGACCTCCACCGCATCGCCCTCTTTGACCTCCGGCAGACCGGTGAGGTCGATCATGCACATGTCCATGCACACCCGGCCCACCAGGGGAGCCATACCGTAGGGGGTCCAGACCCGCCACTTGTTGCTGAGCATCCGGTGCAGGCCGTCGGCGTATCCGATGGGCAGCACGCCCACCCGGCTGGTCCGGTCTGTCCGGAAGGTGCGTCCGTAGCTGATGGTAGTCCCCTCGGTGAACTCCTTCACCGAGCCGACCACCGTTTTCAGCGTCATCAGGGGGCGCAGGCCCAGCTGACCGGCCTGGTGGCCGATGCCGTACATGATGATGCCGGGGCGGAACATGTCGTGGGCAAACTGGGGATAGCCTGCGGTTGCGCCGCTGTTGGCGCAGTGGCAGATAGGGAAGGTAATTCCCCGCGCCTTCAGCCGGGCAATCATGTTCATAAACCGGTCGTGCTGGAGGAGGGTATAGTCCCGGCAGGAGCTCTCCGCCTCGTCGGACACGGCGAAGTGGGTGAACACGCCCTCAATATCCAGTCCAGGCAGGGCGCAGACTCTGACCAGAGCCTCCAGGGAGGCGTCAAAATGTGCCTCGTCGCACTGGAAGCCCAGCCGGGACATACCGGTGTCCAGCTTAATGTGGGTCTTCATCTTTCCGCCGGCCTGTACCGCAGCGTCGGAAAACGCCTGGGCCGCGGCTTCGCACCAGACGGCCTGGGTGATGCGGTTGTCCAGAATCACCTGGATCTGGTCCACGGGCGTCAGGCCCAGCTGGAGAATGGGCAGATGAATCCCTGCCGAGCGCAGCTCACGGGCCTCGTCCACGTTGGAGATGGCCAGATATTCCGCGCCCAGTTCCTCCAGGGTCCGGGCGGCCTCCACAGAGCCGTGGCCGTAGGCGTCCGCCTTCACCACGCCAAGGAACCGGGCGTCCGGCCCCATCTGCTTGCGCAGGGCGCGGTAGTTGTGGGCCAGGGCGTCCAGATCAATCTCCGCCCAGGTGCGTTTCAATGTACTTTCCATTTCCTCAACTTCTTTCGTATAAATTGGTATGTTTTGCGGTGCAAAACATATAGAGATACTATTTTCATAACCTAAACCCCCGGAGAGAGCCTGCCTCTCCGGGGGCCTGTCTGTCTGTAAAAGCCGTGGAATCTGTCAACTTTTTACTGTAGCGATTATACCACAGCTCACCCGGCATATGCAAGACAAATTTTCTGCCTGAGCGGATGGAGGTGGGGTGCGGCGGCAGAGAACCCCTCCACCGCAAGCGGTCCCCCTCCCCTTTCAGGGGAGGCTTTGGGGGCGCTGCATCAAAAAAAGCTCCCCTTTCAGGGGAGCTGACACGCGAAGCGTGACGGAGGGGTTGTTCTGCTTTCCGGCAGAAAAAATTTTTATCAGAAGAAGAAACTACTTGTCAAAGCGAGGAAAACGTGGTATGATACCAACAACGAGGCAAATAATAAGGCAGGACATGGGAGACCGCAACTCCCCCATGCCCCTATGCAGGAGAATACAGCTCCTACACAATAGCATTTGCTACGCCAGCTCCTATTATAACAGTCTTTCCACTGTTTTTCAATAGCCAGTTTCTTACCCTCTACTGCGGAGGACTGTCTGTTTCACAATATGGGGTTTGTGTCTGTACATATGCGGTGTGGGGTAATTATATCCTGCACCGCTTTTTGTTTGTCTCGGCGGGAAGCGGTCCGGCGGGACGCGGGCGTAAACGCCCGCCCCCGTCCGGGGCCAACCCGGCGAGATTTTGTATCCATACGGCAGGAGCCGTAGGGAAGGAGAAGTATGGCAGACTACAAAAAAATGTACCTGACGATGTTCAACGCCACCGAGGATGCGATCAATGCTTTGGAGAACGTCAGACAGGCTCTCATCAATGCCCAGCGGGAATGCGAGGAACTGTACATATCCGGGCAGGATCAGGACAAAGAGCCGGAGGGCGGCGGAATGGCCGCGCCGGCTGCTACGTGAATACAGACCAAAAGGGAGGGTACCGGTTTTCCGCCGGTATCCTCCTTCTCCATCGGGTCTGACCGTCCATCCGCTCAGGCAGCAAATTTTTATATATCCCCTGGGCATCTCACGCGCCTTTTCTCCCCAGGACATCCCGCAGCTGCTCCAGCAGCCCGCCGTCCCCGCTGAGACTGATGTTCCCCACACTGCCGCAGATGCGTTCAATGTACTCCAGCTCCTTCAGCCGGTAGAGGGTCTGGTTTTCATCCATCAGCCGGGCGGTGTTGAGCAGGGAGCGGGTGGAGGCCACCTCCTCCCGGCGGGTGATGACACTGGCCTGGGCGCGTTTCTCCGCCGCCAGGACGCTGTTCATAATATCTCGGATTTCCCCTGGAAGAATGATATCCTTCACGCCGCCGCCATGGACCGCCACAAACAACGCCGGGGCTTTCTCCTCCAGCCGCTCAATCACATACCTGGACATCTCGTCCTTGCCCTCCAGGATCTCGTCCAGCTTGTGCCTGCCCACATACTCCCGCATTGCCAGCTGCGCCGCAACGTAGAGCTGTCCGGCGTAATCGTCGATCTCCGTCAACGCCCGCACGAAATCTATGATGACGTAATCACAGACAAACGTTATGCGCAGGGACACTTTGTCCTGGGTCAGAATCTCCTGGCCGGTAATATTCATATGCGTCAGCCGGGTGTCCGCCAGCTTCACCTCCACCTGCACGCCGTTTTCCCAGAAGTAGTAGGAACCCGGCTCCAACACCTTCTCAAAATGCTGGTCGAAGTACAGCAGCCCCTTCTGGTACGGCGTCACGGTAATTCTTTTGCACACATGGGACGGCAGGCGCGTCAGTATGTATGCGGGGACCTCCCCGTCCGCGGCGGTACCGGCGGTACTGACCATCTGGAATTCATGCTTCTGGGTTCCGGTCCAGAAGGCGTGCTTTCCGACGCTGAGCGTACCGGCAAATTTCCCGTCAATAAAGTGCAGGCCCACCTCCTGGTCCCGCACCTCTGCAACAACGCACTGCCGGGCAAGCTCCTCGTTTTGCAGAAGGGTTTCCAATAAGCACCGGCTGCTGTGCAGCATACCGTCCATGGGGACGGTCTCCACCTCGCTGCCGCCAAAGAGACGGTACTTTCCGGCGTTCAGCGGCTTCACAAATTTCCCGTTCTTAAAGAGCAGGCCCTTTTCATCCTCGTTAATAATGACCTTCTTCATATCGAAATCCTCCTTACATGATTCTTTGATAAGAAGCGCAGCGTCGTTACCGGGCAAAAATTCGGGATTTGCAGTGGACTTGAGAGCGCATTAAAGTTCTTTTTGATACTTTTTCTTTCAAGAAAAAGTATGATAACGGCTGTGCGCCCCCGATGGACCGCCCGGCGGCCGGCAGCTTGAGCGGGACGGGCGGGAGGCGGGAAGCTCTGGCCTCGCGCGCGCCTGCGCGGTATCCGCCGCCGGGCAGGCCAGGCGGTCCATCTGCGCGGGAGCCGGAGGCTCCTTTGCGTGGGGGAGCGTAAAACCAATTGTGATGTCCCACACCGGGGGACTGTTCATGTGCGCCGTTTCCGGCAGTTACCAAACCAATGGATGCGTTCCTCTGACGCATGGCAGGATTCGAACCCGCTCTTTCCGCAGGGCCGCAGGCATACGCTTTGGAATATCCTCGCGCACCGCCGTGAAGGCCGAAGCCACACACAGGCACAGCGGCCTTGCAGGACGTATCATACCAGATTCTGCCGGTACGCGCACGGAAAAAAAGTTGCGAACTCTCCTCCGCGCCAAAAAAGCAGCCCGCGGGCTTCCCCGCAGGCTGCTTTCCGTATGGCTGTCTGTCACATGTCGAAGCCGTCAAGGCCCAAATCGTCTTCGCCCAGGCCCTCCGGATTCTCATCCTCCGGTTCCGGCTCCGGCGCGGCGGGTACGAACTCCGTCAGATATGCCTCCTCCGGCAGTCCCGCCAGCACGGCGGGCAGATTCAGGATAATGCCGTCTATGCTGTAGGGCAGGTCCAGCTGGATATGGACCGTCTCCTCGCTGCCGCCCTTCTCCTGCATGACCTCCAGGTCCATCTCGAAGCTCTGTCCAATCCATGTGGACATGCCCCGCTCCTTGTCATAGAGCTTGGCAATCTGCTCGTCCTTCACGATCACCGTGATCTTGTAGGGCGTCTCGTAGGTCTGGCCGTTGTATTCCAGACTGTAGTTGTCGAAATAGACCGTATGCCCCCGGCCAATGACCATCATTGCCCCGGCAATAGCCACCAGCAGCGCGACGGCGGCAATCCGGAAAATCCAACTGCGTGTCTTACTCATTTCCCTGCCGCCTCCTCCCGCTGGGCCTGGGCCAGCAGCTGGCCAGTCCGGCTCTTGACCGAGCGTTTTTTCATCTCATACATGACCAATGCCACCGTGATGACGCCATAGGAGACGAACACGCGGAAATACTCTCCAATCATGGAGTCGCCGGTGATCTTCGCGCCTGCCGACGGGGCCACAATGAACATCAGGTGGAACAGGATCACCCCCAAGAACGCATTTCCAATGGACGCCCTGTCCACCGCCGCGCCGCCCACCAGCAGCGCAGCAATGCAGAACATGCCGATCTGGGAGTGGGAGGTGTAGGTGGCCATGTTGCCCATGTTCTGCAAATAGATAACCATGCCGAACCCGGCAAAGACTGTGGACAGGATGATGGAGATAATGCGGGTGCGCTCCACCTTGATGCCCGCCTCCCTGGCCACCTCCATGTCCTGGCCTACCGCCCGCATGTCCTGGCCCAGCTTCGTCCGCCGGAACCACACGATGAACAGGCACAGCGCGCCGATAATCAGGAACGTCAGCACAGGAATCTTCACGCCGCCAACGTTCACGGCCAGCAGGTCGTCCAGGCGCTGGCGCATGTTCAGCAGGCTGGTGGTGTTGCGGATGCCGTAGCCGCGGGGCAGCTTGATGGAGGAGTGCATGATGGGGATGATGGGTCCCATCATATACAGCACCACCAGCAGATAGATACCGTTGATAAAGTAGTTGATGATATAGCTGGTAATCATCTCCCGGCCCCGTGCCATATTCATGAGCGTGCCGCAGATATAGCCCAGGAAGATGGAGATGGGGATGGAGAGGATCATCGCCAGGATAATGCCCGGAATGCCCCAGATCTGCCAGTCGGAGGCCAGAATCAAACCGATCTCTCCAGCCATAGCCCCCAGGGTCATGGCGAAGTTCAACCCCATGCCCGCCATAATGGGGAAGAGCAGGCACAGCACCAGAAACAGGTTGCGGCCCAGGCGGGTGACAATCTCATTGATCAGGTAGCTGGGAGAAAAACCCGACAGGGGGATGCAGATGGCGCAGATGACAATGAACATCAGCGGCACGGAGTTGTCCATCAGCAGATGCTTGACGTTTTTGTTCTGTCTTGGTTTCTTGCTCATCGTGATCCCTCCATTTTTCTCGTCAGGGCGTACAGGATCATGCCGTTGGAGACCACCGTCCGGATCACGTCCGCCATATCCATATGGATCATAGCGTTCATGACCGTAGGCGTCATTGTCAGGATGCCCTGGAACAGGAACGTGCCGATGACCACGTTGGTAATGGTGGCCTTGTTCACCGACGCGCCGCCGATGAGGACGGCGGATACCGCCGGCAGGGCCAGGAACAGCGGCGCGGTATACAGCTGGATGAAGCCGAAGCCCTGCTCATACACCAGGATGCCCACCGCTGCCAGCCAGGTGGACATGATGACGGAGAGGGTCCGGGTCCGGTCGATGTTGATGCCCGCCGCCTTGGCAAAGGCGGGGTTGGACCCCACCGCCGTCATAGCGGTGCCGGTCTTGGTGTGCAGGAACGCCCACACCAGGACGGCCAGCAGCGCGAAAAACAGCAGCGCCCCGGTGGGGATCACCAGCTGCCCGATCCTGATTTGCAGGAAGTCGGAGAGCACGCGGTTATAAAAGCCCTCCAGAGAGATGGTGGTGCGCAGTCCCTGACCGGACAGGCCCCACACCATTGTCGGACTGCTGTAGGGCAGCAGCAGCCACATCATGCACATAAAGGACGCCGCAGAGAAGCCCACATAGGTGGCGATCATCATTTCCCCGCCCTTGATCTTGTTCAGCAGCCATCCGTAGCCGCCGCCGAACAGCAGGGCGAAGGGCGTGGAAATCAGGATAGCCATTACGAAGCTCATGGCCCCGGTAAAGCCCAGCTCAATGGAAAGCGTAGCCCCCAGCAGTCCGGACACCACCCCCAGGGGCAGGCCGAAATTGGGTCCGCATCCGGCGTGGATCATGGGGACCATGGCCAGCACCATCACCGCGTTCCAGCTGAAGCGGTTGAGGACATTGGTGATCTGCATGAAAAGGTCCACTCCCGCGAAGGGAGCCAAAATGAACAGCAGCAGCAAAAACCCGGCGATAATCAGCCGGGGCAGGCCGAAGCTCTGCACCATAGAGCCGATCCGGCCTTTGCCGTCGCTCAGTCTGTTTGTATTCCCCATAACTCCCTCCTTATTTGACCTGGCTGACCATCAGCATTCCGAACTCCTCCGACGACTCCGAGGCCGGAAGAATCCCGGCGATTTTGCCGCCGGAGACAATGGCGATGCGGTCGCAGGTCTGGCGCAGCTCCTCCAGCTCGGAGGAGATCATGACCACCGTCACGCCGCTGTCCCGGTTGAACTTCTTCAGCGACTCCAGCACCAGGGCTTTTGCGCCCACGTCGATGCCCCGCGTCGGTTCGGAGACGAAGAGGAACTTCGGTTCCAGGGCAAACGCCTTGGCTAAGCACACCTTCTGCTGGTTGCCGCCGGACAGCTCTCTGGCCTTCTGCCGGGAGCTGGTGCATTTAATGGCAAGCTCGTCGATATACTTCTGTGTGACAGCGTGGATGGCCTTCTCGTCCCGCCAGGTGATAAAGCCGATTTTTTTCAGGAACTTGTTTTGAATCTGCATGGCGGGGAAGGCCACGTTCCACTCCAGGGACTCGTTCAGCAGCAGGCCCACCCCCCGCCGGTCCTCGGAGACAAAGGCCAGGGATGCGTCCAGACAGCTGCGGGGGCTGTTGAGGGGGATGGATTTCCCGTTGAACTCCACCTCGCCGCCTGCGTCGTACAGGCCCATGACGCCGTTTGGGATGCCCAGCTTGCCCTGACCCGCCAGGCCGCCGATGCCCAGAATCTCCCCCTCCCGGATATCCAGATTGACGCTACGCACGGTCTCGCCGGGCATGTCCACCCACAGGTTCCGGATGGACATAATTGTCTTTGCTCCGCCGTTCTCCCGGTTCTCCGCCTTTTCGCCGGAGGGCGCGTCCACACTGCGGCCCACCATCCATTTGGCGATGCTGGCCACGCTGGCCTGCCGGGCAGGCACGTCCTGCACCACAAAGCCGTCCCGCATGACCACCACCTTGTCGCACACCGCGAGGATTTCGTGGAGGCGGTGGGTAATAAAGATAACGGCGATGCCCTGGGCCGCCATCCGCCGGATGGAGTCCAGCAGCGCCTCCGCCTCCTTCTCCGTGAGCACGGCGGTAGGCTCGTCCAGAATCAGCAGTTTCAGCTGGTCCTTGCTCAGCTCGCGGGCAATCTCTGTAAACTGCTTGTGACCCACGGGCATATCGCTGATGACCATGTCCGGGTCGATCTCCACGCCCATTTTCTTGATGGCTTTCCCGGCCTGCTCCTCCATCTCCTTATAGTGGAGGGTGCTCAGACGGTCGCCGAAGATTTCCGATGCGGGGTTCCATTTCACCGGCTCCCGGTTGAGCAGGATGTTTTCTGCGGCGGAAAAGCCGGGGATCAGTGAGAACTCCTGGTGGACCATGCCGATGCCTGCGGCCAGGGCGTCGAAGGGGGTGGCGAATTCCACCTTCTCCCCGTGGAGGAGGATGCTGCCGCCGTAGCCGCCGGTTTCCCGGATGACGTCCATGCCGAAGAGGATTTTCATAAGGGTGCTCTTGCCCGCGCCGTTCTCGCCGCACAGGCCCAGCACCTCGCCGGCCTCCAGGGTAAAGTTGATGTCCGTGAGGACCTGGTTGCCGAAGAAGTCTTTTTTGATGTTCTGCATCTGCAACAGGGGAGCGCTGTTATTTGTCATATTTTCACCCTACCTAAAAGACCAGGGGGAGATGAGCCTCCCCCTGTTGTGTGACTGCTATTCAAATTACTTGACGGTGAAGTATTTCTCAGGGACCTCCACCTGGGCGGAACCCATAAAGCGGCCCGGATCGCCCATGACATAGGTGTCCTGATAGATGAGGAAGACGTTGTCAGACTTGACGCCGGTCTCCGCGTTGGTGTAGCCGGAGCCGTTCCACTCCGCCTTGGGGGAGTAGACCTGGAGGGCGGCGGCCAGATCGTCCATATCCAGCAGGTCGCTGTTGCCGTCGATGACGTTCTTGGCGTGCTCAGCCAGACCGGCGGACAGGGTGTAGCCGTAGGAGTAAGCCCAGGTGCCGAAGCGGTCGGCGGCGCCCTTCTCCACGACGGCGGATTCCACCTTAGCCAGAATCTTCTCAAAGTCTCCGGCCTCCTCGGTCAGATCCAGGCCCAGTGCGCCGGGATAGCCCATGAGGGGGGAGGGCAGGTCGGCCTCGATGAAGTAGCCGCCGTACTCAAACAGCTGGCGCAGCAGAGGCTCGGTGTGGGCGTCGTTGGTGCAGAAGTAAGCGGCTTTCTCGCCGTACTTGTCCACCCAGACGGGGACCTGCTCCAGAACGTAAGCCTGTGCGCCGGGCACGCCCACGTCGGTGGTGGGATCGGGGGCGGTCTCCTGGGCAAAGGTCATGTTGAACTCCTCGCAGGCGGCCTCCATGATAGCCAGACGGCGGCTCATGGTCTCATAGGCCAGATGGCGGGGGAAGGAGATGTGGACGAAGGTGTCGCAGCCCAGCTCATGGGCGGTGCGGATGATGAGGTAGCCGCGGGAGACGAAGTCGTTGTTCGTGACCAGGTCGGCGGCGCTGCCGATTTCGGGCAGGTCCTCATGGGCCTCGCCGGCAATGCAGAGGATGTCGGGGCGGCGGTCCTTGACCTGGCGGAACGCCTCGGTGGTGCCGGGGACGGACTGGTTGACAATGATGGCCTTCATGTCGGGGTCGTCGGACATGTTGACGATGGTCTGCACCGTAGTCTCCAGCTCCTCGGTGAAGTTATCGGGGTAGGTGGCCAGCTTGACCACGTCCTCGCCGTACTTGGCCTGGAAAGCCTCGGCGCCCCGGCGGTCGTCCTCGGACTGGGAGACGGAGCCGGTGATGATGCCGATGTGGTAGGACATGGCGCCGTCTCCGGCCTGGCTGTCATCGCCGGCATCGCCGCCGCTGTTGCTGCCGGAGTCGCCGCTGTTGTTTCCTGCGGTATTGCCGGTGTTCCCACCGGCGTTGCCGCCGCTGTTTTTGCCGCTGCAGGCCGCGAGGGCGAGAACCATCGCCAGGGCCAGCAGTATGCTGACTAATCTTTTCATTCTGAACCTCCAAATATACATTTGTGATAGGGCGGACAAAAAATTTCCCAGCTTTTTACAAAGCTGGGAAAAGGCGTACGCCTTTTCACTTGGCCCATTGTAACAAAATTTTAACATTTTGTCAAGAGCTATGTTGCTGCGTGCTGACAAATGCACTTTACCTGTGGAATATTTTTATAGTTTCTGCGGAGGAGAACGCGGCGGCCGGGCCTTGACCCAGCCGCCGCGCACAAGCCCGTCCGTTTATACCGCGGCAAGGCCCTTTTCCAAATCGGCAAGAATATCGTCAATGTGTTCTGTTCCAATCGACAGCCGGATGGTATTCCGCCGGATGCCCTGGTCCAGCAGCTCCTCGTCGGTGAGCTGGCCGTGGGTGGTGGTGGCGGGGTGAATGACCAGGCTCTTTACATCCGCCACGTTGGCCAGCAAGGAAAAAATTTCCAGGTTGTCAATGAACCGGTGGGCCTCCTCCTGACCGCCCTTGACCTCAAACGTGAAGATGGACGCGCCGCCGTTGGGGAAGTATTTCTCATACAGCCCATGCTGGGGATGGTCCGGCAGGCTGGGGTGGCTGACGTGCTCCACCTTGGGGTGCCGGGCCAGGAACTCCACCACTTTTTTTGTGTTTTCCGCGTGGCGCTCCAGCCGGAGGGACAGGGTCTCCACGCCCTGCAGCAGCAGGAAGGCGTTAAAGGGGGAAATAGCCGCGCCGGTGTCCCGCAGGAGGATGCACCGCACATAGGTGACAAAGGCGGCGGGACCGGCTGTTTCGGCAAAGGACACGCCGTGATAGCTGGGGTTGGGGTCCGCGATTTCGGGATATTTTCCGCTGGCCTTCCAGTCAAAGTTCCCGGAGTCCACAATGATGCCCCCCAGTGTGGTGCCGTGTCCGCCGATGAACTTGGTGGCGGAGTGGACGACGATATCCGCGCCGTGCTCAATGGGGCGGATGAGGTAGGGGGTGCCGAAGGTGTTGTCGATCACCAGGGGCAGGCCGTGCCGGTGGGCGATGGCCGCCACAGCGTCGAGGTCGGGGATGTCGCTGTTGGGATTGCCCAGGGTTTCAATAAAGAGGACCTTGGTGTTGTCCTGGATCGCGGCCTCCACCTCCTCCAGATTGTGGATATCCACAAAGGTGGTCTGCACGCCGCAGGCGGGCAGGGTATGGGCGAGGAGGTTGTAGGTACCGCCGTAGATGGTCTTTTGGGCCACGATGTGGTCGCCCATATGGGTCAGGGCCTGGAAGGCGTATGTAATGGCGGCTGCGCCGGAGGCGGTAGCCAGAGCTGCCGAACCGCCCTCCAGGGCGGCGATCCGCTTCTCCAGCACGTCCTGGGTGGAGTTGGTCAGGCGGCCATAGATATTGCCGCTGTCGGACAGATCGAAGCGGGCGGCGGCGTGGGCGGCGTTCCGGAAGACATAGGAGGTGGTTTGATAGATGGGTACGGCCCTGGCATCGGTAGCGGGATCGGGCTGTTCCTGGCCCACATGGAGCTGCATAGTCTCAAATTTATACTTGCTCATGGCTGCTTACCTCTCGTTTTTTATAATCTGGGCGGGCGGAGACCGGGAAAGCGGCTTAAAAACCCACCAATTAAATCGGTTTATAGAGTGATTATAGCGCCCCGCATTTTCCCTGTCAACTGTTTTTTGATAGACTTTTCCCTGTGGATGTGGTAGAATCAAACGGCAAAAAGCGTTACAGCAATACGGAATCTGAGGAGCGATTAAAAGCATGACAGAAGTAAAGAAAATCCGCAAAAGAGAAGAACTGGACCCCAGCGTCTGCTGGAGCATCTCCGACCTTTTCCCCAGCGATCAGGCGTGGGAGGAGGCGTTCCAGGCCCTGGGGCGGCTGCCGGAGGAAGCCGCCGCGTGGAGAGGACGGCTGGGGGAGTCGGCCCAGTCCCTCTATGACTACCTGACCTTCAGCGAGGCGTTGGACGTGCGCATAGAGCCGGTCTATGTATACGCTTTCCTGCGCCACGACGAGGACACCGCGCAGGCGGACCACCAGGCCATGTATGGCCGCTGTATGGACCTGCTGGTGCGTCTGAACAGCGCAGCCGCCTTTGAGGGCCCGGAGCTGACCGCCATTCCGGACGAGACGCTGGACGGATTCTACGCCCAGGTCCCGGCGTTGGAAAAGTACCGCCGTTATCTGACAAAGGCCCGTCTGGAGCGGGCGCACATCCTCTCCCACAGCGAGGAGGAGCTGCTGGCCGCCGCAGGCGGCGTGGGGCAGGGACCCGGCAACATTTTCCAGGCCCTGACAGATGCGGACATGAAGTTCCCCTCTGCCAGGGACAGCCAGGGGACAGAGCGCGCCGTGACCAACGGCACGTATATTTCCCTGATGGAGAGCGGGGACCGGACCCTGCGGAAAAACGCCTTCACATCGCTGTACGGCGTATACGGCGGTTTTCGGAACACGCTGGCGGCGTCGCTGAACGCGGAGGTCCGAAAGAATGTCTTTTTTGCCAAGGCGCGGAAGTATTCCAGCGTGCTGGAGGCCGCGCTGCACGCCTCCGAGGTACCGGCGGAGGTGTACCACAGCCTGATTGACGCCGTCCACAAAAACCTCCGTCCCCTGCACCGGTATATGGACCTGCGGAAAAAGGCGCTGGGGGTGGACGAGCTCCACATGTACGACATTTATACGCCCATCGTCCCCGGCGGAGACGAGGTCATCTCCTTCCAGCGGGCAAAAGAGGAGGTACTGGCCTCCCTGCGGCCCCTGGGCGATGCCTACTGCCAGACGGCGGCGCAGAGCTTTGAACAGCGGTGGATGGATATTTATGAAAACGAGGGCAAACGCTCCGGAGCGTACTCCTGCGGGTGCCGCACGCATCCCTTCCTGCTGCTCAACCACACCGACGATCTCAACAGCGAGTTCACCCTGGCCCACGAGCTGGGCCACGCCATGCACTCCTATCTCAGCACAAAACGCCAGCCGCCGGTTTATTCCGACTACGTGCTCTTTGTAGCGGAAGTGGCGTCCACATGCAATGAGGCTCTGCTGATGCAGTACCTGCTGGGGAAGACGGAGGACCGGAAGAAGCGGGCGGTACTGATCAACTATTTCCTGGAGCAGTTCCGTACGACGCTGTACCGGCAGACGATGTTTGCAGAATTCGAGCTGGAGACCCACCGGCTGGCGGAGGCGGGGGAGTCGCTGACCGCCGCCCGTTTGTGCGAGATTTACTACGGCCTGAATCAGCTCTATTACGGCGAAAATGTGGTTCACGACGAGGAAATTGCCTTGGAGTGGGCGCGGATCCCCCATTTCTACCGGCGGTTCTATGTGTACCAGTACGCCACCGGTTTTTCGGCGGCAATGGCGTTGTCGAAACGGATTTTAGAGGGCGGTCCGGCGGCTGTGGAGGACTACCTGCAATTTTTAAGCGGCGGCTGTTCCACAGACCCGCTTTCACTGCTGCGGACAGCCGGGGTGGACCTGGGGACGCCGAAGCCGGTAGAGGACGCGCTGGCGCTGTTTGAACAGCTGACCGGCGAGATGGAAGAACTGCTTTCCTGAAAGGGGGACCGGATATGGGAAACTGGCGCGGTCATTTGAAGACCATCACCGCCCACAAATGGCGGGTGATGAAATACTGTTTTCAGGTGGGTCTGTACCGGCAGGGCCTGGCCCATGACTTGAGCAAATACGGACCCAGGGAATTTCTGGTAGGGGCGAAATACTACCAGGGGAACCGCAGTCCCAACGAGGCGGAACGGCTGGCAACCGGGGTATCGTCCGCGTGGCTGCACCACAAGGGGCGGAACAGGCACCATCTGGAATACTGGATTGACTACGATCCGAGGCAGGGGTTTGCCATGAGCGGCATGAAAATGCCGGTACGGTATGTAGTGGAGATGTTCTGCGACCGGGTGGCGGCCAGTCAGACCTATATGATGGAGCAGTACACGGACGCCGCGCCGTGGGAGTACTACGCCAAGTCTAAGGACCACTACCTGCTGCATCCGGAGACCCAGGAGCTGCTGGAACGGCTGTTGAAAATGTTGCGGGACAAGGGCGAGGCGGAAACGCTGGCGTATATCCGGGAGGATGTGCTGCACCGCCGGGACTACCGGTCAAAACCCAGGGAAAGCGCGAAAATAGGATAGAATATTAAACGTCCGGCTGGTCCTATCTCTTTGACCAGCCGGACGTTTGCCGGAAACAAAAAAATAGTGGACGTGGCCGTAAAGCCGTGGTAAAATAAGTTGAAAGAGGGTAGAGGGACGATGGATATGGAAACGACTATGGCTCAAGGGCTGCACATTACAGATGAGAATGCGGGTTATGATGCCGCCTGTAAGCGGGTTCTGTCGGAAAAGGCGATTCTGGCAAGGATAATGAAAGCCTGTCTGGAAGAATATAAGAACTGCGATGTCAACGACATTGCAGGGAAATATATTGAAGGTCAACCCCAGGTATCAGAAGTCCCCGTGCTGCCGGACGAGAGCGGCAGTGTCATCAGCGGTATGGACACAGAGGATAAATCTATACGGGAGGGAAGCGTCACCTATGATATCCGGTTTCGTGCGGTCGTCCCCGGAACGGAGGAGCAGATCGGCCTGATTATCAATGTAGAAGCGCAGAATGATTTCTACCCCGGTTATCCGATTATCACGCGGGGCGTATACTATTGCTGCCGCATCATATCCTCCCAGTATGGCAGGGAGTTCACCGGCTCTCATTACGAACGCATAAAGAAGGTCTATTCCATATGGATTTGTATGAATCCGCCAAAATATCGGAAGAACAGCATCACGCGGTATCGATTGGTGGAGGAGCAGCTTGTGGGAGAGGCGGTAGAGCCAGTGGAGAATTATGATTTGCTGTCTATTGTAATGTTGTGCCTGGGAGGTCCGGGGGGAGGAAATTATGAGGGCGTGCTTCGGATGCTGGATGTATTGCTCTCCAACGAGACCAGCGAGGTGGAGAAACGAAAAATCCTTCAGGACGATTATGGGATTCAAATGACGCAGACAATGGAACAGGAGGTGTCGGTTATGTGTAATCTGAGCAAGGGTGTTGAGGAAAAGGGCATGGCTAAGGGCATGACAAATGGAATCTTGGCTTCCATTAAAAACCTTGTAAAGAACTTGGGCATGTCTGTTGAACAGGCAATGTCTGTACTGGAAGTTCCAGAGGCAGAACGGCAGAATTATCGGGATTTATTAGAACGGCAATAACGTCGAAATAGTCTTGGACCATGGTAAAGAGGAAGGTAGAGAGACGATGGAAATGGAAACGACTATGGCTCAAGGGCTGCACATTACAGATGAGAATGCAGGTTATGATGCCGCCTGTAAGCGAGTTCTGTCGGAAAAGGCGATTCTGGCAAGGATAATGAAGGCCTGTTTGGAAGAATATAAGAACTGCGATGTCAACGACATTGCAGGGAAATATATTGAAGGTCAACCCCAGGTATCAGAAGTCCCCGTGCTGCCGGACGAGAGCGGCAGTGTCATCAGCGGTATGGACACAGAGGATAAATCTATACGGGAGGGAAGCGTCACCTATGATATCCGGTTTCGTGCGGTCGTCCCCGGAACGGAGGAGCAGATCGGCCTGATTATCAATGTAGAAGCGCAGAATGATTTCTACCCCGGTTATCCGATTATCACGCGGGGCGTATACTATTGCTGCCGCATCATATCCTCCCAGTATGGCAGGGAGTTCACCGGCTCTCATTACGAACGCATAAAGAAGGTCTATTCCATATGGATTTGTATGAATCCGCCAAAATATCGGAAGAACAGCATCACGCGGTATCGATTGGTGGAGGAGCAGCTTGTGGGAGAGGCGGTAGAGCCAGTGGAGAATTATGATTTGCTGTCTATTGTAATGTTGTGCCTGGGAGGTCCGGGGGGAGGAAATTATGAGGGCGTGCTTCGGATGCTGGATGTATTGCTCTCCAACGAGACCAGCGAGGTGGAGAAACGAAAAATCCTTCAGGACGATTATGGGATTCAAATGACACAGACAATGGAACAGGAGGTGTCGGTTATGTGTAATCTGAGTAAGGGTGTTGAGGCTAAAGGCATGACAAATGGTATCTTGGCTTCCATTAAAAACCTTGTAAAGAACTTGGGTATGTCTGTTGAACAGGCAATGTCTGTACTGGAAGTTCCAGAGGCAGAGCGTCAGAAGTATATGGATTTGCTTGAACAGGAATAATATATATAAATGCCACGGACTATTCTTGGTCCGTGGCATTTATGTTGGTTTGCGATTTTCTCCAATTCTCCTTTACATCCGCACCTCCGCCCGCAGATAAATCCGCACGCTGAAAGCCAGAGCGCACAGCAGCAGCGCTCCGCCCACTGCACCCCACATAGCTGGAGTCAGCAGCTCCACCACCGTGAGCGTCAGCCAGCCCAGCTTGGCCAGCAGGCTGGTCCTGCCGGATTGGAACTGCTGAACCCCCTGGGGGATCAGCATACAGCCGGACCAGAAAATCAGCCAGACGGTCATGGTACCCTTTGGGCCGAATTTCGCATACAGAGCGCCTAAAAACAGGCAGATAATGCTCACGGCCACTGCGCTCAGCAAAACCACCGGCCACTTGAAGGCCGCACCAACCGGCAAACCTGATTCGTAGCCTGGATAAACGACACTGTACAGCAGCATTTCCAGCTTGTAGAGGCAGAAAGCCGTCAGCCACCCCTGGAGGGCGGCGACTAGGGCGACCAGCGGTTTCCACAGCAGATAATGATGCCGCGTCTCCCCCATCAGCACCGCCAGCCGGAAGTCCACGTTATTCAGCTGGAGGGCTTCGCCTGCTATGACTCCGGACAGCGCCATCAGCGTACCCATACAGGCATAATCCTGGTCTTCATTGAACAGACCGTTGATGATGATTACAAAGGCCACGCCTATGACAAACATACCCAGCTGCAACCAGAGCATATACAGGAACTGCTTCCTGACGGCCCGCACATATTTGGGAATTGCCATGTTCTCTCTCCTCCTCAAAATTTCACTTCCCGGCGGCGCAGCAGCAGCCACTGCACCCCCAGATCCACCGCCAGCAGCGCGGCGGCCAGAGCCGCCATCTGCCATGATGGAATAATAGTAGTCAACCCCAGGGTCAGCAGGGAGACCGCAGGGATTTTAAGGCCCCCTGTGCTGACCAGCCATCCGCCCAGCCCGCCGCAGACGCCAAAAAACAGCACCATCGCCACCATACCGAACCACTTCCATTTCACATAAGCCGACCCCAACAGATTGCCGGCAGAGGAGCAGATGACCAGCCCTGTGACAATCATGGGCAGGCAGGACAGGCAGGCATCGGAAATCTCACTGGGAATCAAGAGCCAGGTCAGTCCCGCGATGACGGACGTCGCCGCAACCAGCAGAAGGCGGTGGAATTGATAGCCCCAGAAGATGTTTTTACGGGGTTCTCCGTTGGAAATGAGCAGTGGGATGTAGAGCGTCTGACTGCCGGGGCCAAGTATCATGATGCAGATCACGGCGGCTACAATCAGGTAAAAGGGAGCCAGGGCCAGGTAATCCGTCCAGCCCGACTGACCGCTCATGCCCTTGGTCCAGAGGGGGTCGCTGCTGACGGCGCTTATCAGCACGAACGCGCCCATCGCAATCAGTTCCGCCTCCATGCTCTCCCAGGTATACCGGCTCCAGAAGCGCAGATTCCGTCTCATTGCTGCGCCTCCTCTCCGCACAGAGCCACAAACGCCTGCTGCAAGTTGACGGTCTGAACGGACACATCATAGCTCTCGTCCACCGTCTGGCCTGGTTTGAGGAACACCGTCACGCCCTTGCTCCGGCCAATTATGTCGGTGTGGTGGACCTCCAGGTCCTTCACGGCGGCGTCCACGTCCTCCGCCTTGCCGCTGACATAGCGCGCGCTGTCCACAAACGCCTGGGTGTTGCCCTGAATAAGAATTTTCCCTTCGTGGAGGATAATCACGTCCTCCAGCACGTTGGCGGCCTCCTCAATGATGTGGGTGGAGATGACAAAGGTGCGGCCTGTGGCGGCGTACTCCTCCAGCAGCAGTTTATAGAACTGCTCGCGGGCCACCACATCCAATCCCGCCACCGGTTCATCCAGGAAGGTATAGGGCGATTTGGAGCACAGGGCCACGATAATTGTCACCATGGAGAGCATTCCTTTTGACAGCTTGCCCAGCTTCTTTTTCACCTCCAGATGGAACAGATTCAGCAGCCGGCCTTCCATCTCCTTGTCCCAGCCCTCGTAATAGGTCGCCGCGATGCGCAGGTACTCTTTGACCTTCATCGCCGCCAGACCGCTCTCCGCGTTGGCGTTCAGTTCTCTGGAGAAACAGAGTTTTTCCAGAGCTCTGCGGTTTTCCCACACCGGCATTCCATCCAGGGTGACAGAGCCGCTGGAGGCGGGGTTCTGGGCGGTGAGGACTGACAACAGGGTAGTTTTGCCCGCGCCGTTGCGTCCAATGAGTCCATAAATTTTCCCCTCCTGCAGTTCCAGGGAAACGGACTGCAGCACATCCTTTCCGCTATAGGTTTTCACGATTTTTTCACAGATCAGGCTCATATATATTTCTCCTCTATCATGGTCACTAATTTCTCCTTGGTAATATCCAGGCTTTTCGCCTCTGCCACCATGGGGGCGATGTGGTTCTCTGCAAACGCCTCCCGACGCTTGGACAAAATCTTGTCCCGCGCTCCTTTGGACACGAACATACCGATCCCCCGCCGTTTGTACAGGATGCCCTCGTCCACCAGCAGGTTGACGCCTTTGGCGGCGGTAGCGGGATTGATGGTATAGAGCTTAGCCAGCTCGTTGGTGCTGGGAACCTGCTCCTCTTCCAGCAGAATACCCCGCAGAATGTCTGTTTCAATCATTTCTCCGATTTGGAGATAAATGGATTTCTGTTCTGTCAGCCGTCCGTTCATTGATCCTCCTTCTTTCCTGATTCTCTACTTGAGTGGTTCATTACTTGTGTAACTAACTATACTACCGCTGCGCCCAAATGTCAAGCATTTTTTTCAAATCTGCAAAACTACGCTGTCCGGCCTTTTGCGCCGCTGTCCGGAAAAACTCTGTTTCCTTGACAGAGCCGGGGCTTGCGGGTATAATTTTCGTGGGGAGGGATGGGGATGAAGCAAAGGGATTTATTGAAATTGTTTTACAGCAATGGATGGCGGCTGCTCCGGGAGGGTGGAAATCATACGATCATTACAAATGGCAGAGAGGTAAACCCGGCCCTGCGCGCCTGCCTAATCAAAAGATACAGGAGAGACAACCATGTTTACTGGCTACTGCGACAAAACTCTGGACTTCCTATGGGGCATCCGCCTCAACAACGACCGCGCCTGGTTCACCGAACACAAGGACGACTATCTCCAATACCTCTACCAGCCCACCATGGACCTGGGAAACGAGGTCTATGCCCGTTTTATGGGAAAATTCCCCAAGCTGGACCTGAACCTCCACGTCTGCCGCATCTACCGGGATGCCCGCCGCCTCCATGGCCGCGGGCCGTATAAGGATCATCTCTGGCTCACCATCCGCCCGGAGAACGACGTGTGGAGCCACCAGCCGGTATTCTGGTTTGAAATCACCCCGGAGGGCTGGAGCTACGGCGTTGGTTTCTGGAACGCGGACGCCCGGACCATGGCCGCCATGCGCCGGGACATCGACGAGGACCCGAAACGACTGGCAAAGCTGGCGCGGCGTCTGAAAAAGGACGGACGCTTCCGTCTGCAGGGACAGGACTATGCCCGCAGCAAAGGCGATCCCTCTCCGCTGCTGACGCCCTGGTACAACAAAAAATCCCTGTCAATCGGATGCGACCGTCCTTTTGACGCTCTGGTCTGCTCACCAGAGCTGATAGATGCCCTGGTGGACGGCTTCACATTTCTGGAGCCGTACTATCAATACTTGAAATCCTTCTGCAAAGCGGGGCTGGAGGATTTGAAGTGATGGCGGAATGCCTTACAGCGCAAAATTTCCGTCCAGGAACACCGGCACTTCCTCCCCGTCCCAGGTCCGGCCCATGATTTTCAGGTCCGCCGTACCGACCATAAAATCCACATGGGTAATCGAGTCGTTGAGTCCGCACTCCTTCAGTTCCTCCTTGGACATCGCCTCGCCCCCCTTCACGCACTCAGGGTACGCCTCGCCGAAGGCCAGATGGCAGGAGGCGTTTTCATCAAAGAGCGTGTTGTAATAGAGCAGCTTCTGCCGGGAAATGGGGCTGTCGTAGGGGACCAGGGCAACCTCGCCAAAGAAGGACGCGCCTTCGTCCACGGAAATGGCGGCTTTCAGGTTTTCCTCCCCCACCTCCGCGTGGACCTCCACAATTTTGCCCTGTTTGACAGTCATAGAGAATTTGTCGATCAGGTTTCCGTCGTGGGACAGCGGCATGGACGCATATACCACGCCGTCAACGCCCTCCTTCAAGGGTGCGGTAAAAATCTCCTCCGTGGGGATATTGGCGATAAACGGCACGCCGCTGGAGGCCACGCCGTTTCCACCGGCCCACACATGGTCTTCGGGCAGGCGGATCACCAGGTCTGTTCCCAGACTGTTGGTATAGTGCAGGCTCTCCAAATCCAGCGCGTTGAGCTTATCAACCCGCGCCTTCAGCGTCTCCAGATGCTTCCGCCAGCGTTCCACAGCATGGCCCTGTCCATCGACCCGCACAGCGGACAGAATCGCGGACCACAGCCGGGAGACCGACTGCTCATCATTCAGGTCCGGGAACGCTTTCCGCGCCCAGGAGGGGATGGGGACGGAGGCGATGCACCAGGGGAAGCCGTTGCGCATCTGCAAGCGGCGGAAATCCTTCAGCGCCGCGCTGGAGCTGCGCTGGGCGCGGGTAATGCGGTCCTGGGCCACGCCCTTCAGGTTTTCCGGGTCTTTGGCGGCGATGACCAGATAAGCCGCGCCCTCTTTGGCGTAGCCGTTGTAGAAAGAGGACTGCCAATCGGGGACGGTGTCGAACACGTCCTCTGCGGCCTGCAGGTACTTCATCCGGTCCAAGGCGTCGTCCCTCCAGCTCATGACCACCTCGCGGCACCCGGCGTCATAGGCGGCCTGAGCGCACAGGCGCGCGAACCAGGCGCACTCCACCGGGCTGTTGATGACCAGATTCTGGCCCTTTTGGACGTTGACGCCTACCTCTACCAGCAACTTGGCGTATTCTTTCAGTTGTTCCTGCATGGGTGTGTCTCCTTTTTCGTTGTTTTTGTCAGTAAATGATATTGCAACGCAAGATTTGATATTATGTCAATGGGTTTTCCGGATAAACCTTTCCCTCTGACGCCTCACCGTTTACTCCACAGCCCTGGGAAGAGCAGCAGCAGCAGGGGCATAATCTCCAACCTTCCCAGCAGCATCTCGAAGCTCAGCACCACCTTGCTCACATTCCCCAAATCGAAGAAATTGCTTGTCGGACCCAGCGCATCGAAGGCCGGACCTACGTTGCTGATACATGTCAGCGCACCGGTAAAGGCGGCGGTGAACCCCACGTCGTCCCAGGCCACCACCAGCGTCCCCAGCAGCAGGAGGAGAATGTAGGCGAAAAAAAACAGGGAAATTCCGGACAGCGTGGCCTCCTCCACACGGTCGCCGTCGCTGTCCAGCGTCTTCACCACACGGGGGTGGAGGATCCGCTGCACCTCCCGGTGCAGGTTTTTGCACAGCAGGACCAGACGAATCTGCTTGATGCCGCCCGCCGTGGACCCGGCGCAGCCTCCGGCAAACATGACCAGAATCAGAACCACCTGGGAGAACGTGGGCCAGAGCACATAGTCCTTGGTCATATACCCGGTGGTGGTCATCAGCGTCACCACCTGGAAGACGCTGTCGGTGACGGTCTGGAAGGTGGCGGCCTGACCTGCGTGGACAATCAGGTTCATAGCGATGAGCCCGGAGGCGGCGGCGGTCATGAGGGTATAGGAGCGCAGCTCCTCGCTCTGGAACACGGCCTGATAATCCCGCCGCAGGGCGTAGAAGAGCAGGGCGAAGTTGATGCCGGACAGGAACATAAAGATAATGATGATCCACTCAATCACAATACTCCCATAGGCGGCGATGCTGGCGTTTTTCACGGAGAAGCCGCCGGTGGAAATGGTGGTAAAGGCGTGAATCACGGAGTCAAACCAGGGCATACCGGCCAGCCGCAGGCAGAGGGCTTCCGCCACGGTCAGCCCGATATAAATACTGTAGAGGATTTTCGCGGTATCGCCCACCCGCGGGGTGAGCTTGGACTTGATAGGGCCGGGGGATTCCGCCCGCATCAGGTACACGCTGCCCTCGCCCAGCTTCGGCACCAACGCCAGAGCCAGCACCAGTACGCCCATGCCGCCCATCCATTGGGTCTGCGCGCGCCAGAAGAGGATGGCGTCCGGCTGACCTTCGATGAAAGTAAACACCGTTGCGCCGGTGGTGGTGAAGCCGGACACGGTCTCAAAAAAGGCGTCCGCGTAGTTGGGCAGCACGCCGCTGAACACATAGGGCAGCGCGCCGCACATGGACAGCACAATCCAGCACAGCGCAACGGCGGCAAAGCCGTCGCGGGCCTGCATCTTGTTGTTTTTCACCGGCAGCATCACCAACGCCTGTCCCACGGCCAGGGTAATACCGCCTGACAGCAGCATGGCGGACCCCGCCTCTCCCAGCGCCACGCCAATCACGGCGGCGGGAATCATCAAGACAGCCTCCACCCGGAGGATCAGGCCCAAAACGTGTAAAACCAGTCTGTAATTCATTGCAGTACCATACCTCGATTCACTGAAGGATCTCGTCCAAATCCTGCAAAAACAGGCTCTTGGCCATGACAATCACCTTATCTCCGGCGTGGATGCTGGTGGAACCGTCGGGGATGATCGTCTTACCCTCGCGGGCGATGGCGGCTACCAGCATACCCGGTTTCAGCCGCAGGTCCTTCAGGGGGGTGTCCAGGAATCTGGTGGTCTCGGTGGCGGTGAACTCCACGGCCTCGATTGCGCCGCCCAGGAGCTTGTATAGGTTTTCCACCGCACTGCCCTGGCTGCGGGCCATCGCGCGGACATAGGCGGAAATCTGGTTGGCGGTGATATCCTTGGGACTGATGACGCTGTCCACGCCGAACTCCCGAATCATCTCAATATAGTTGGGCCGGGTCATCTTTGCGATGACCTTTTTTACGCCGTGACGCTGGGCGGTCATCGCCATCAGCAGATTCTCCTCGTCCCGGTTGGTCAGGGCGATGAAGGCGTCCGTATCCAGCAGGTCCTCCTCGTCGATCAGCTCGCTGCTGGTGCCGTCGCCCTGGATAATCAGGGCTTTCGGCAGCTTCTCCGCCAGGGCCAGGCATTTTTCTCCGCTCTGCTCCACGATTCGCACCTTGATGCCCACCTTTTCCACTGCCCACGTCAGATACGTGGCAATACGGCTTCCGCCCAGCACGGTGATCTGCCGCAGCCTGCCGGAATCCCGGCCCAGGTTCTGGAAAAACTGCACAATCTCCTGCTGGGACCCGATCACATACGCCTTGTCGCCCACCTGTGGCACAAACCGTCCGTTAGGCACATAGACCTCGTCCCCCCGGATGGCGGCGCACATGAGGACGCCCCGGTTGTTGGGATTGCGCTTGTTGTACTCAAAGAGGCTCAGACCGGCCAGACCGTCGCTCTCCTGGATGGGGAAGCCGATCATCTCCACCAGGCCCCTGGCGAAAGTCTCCACACTGAAGGCGGAGGGGACCCGGAGCAGGCGGCTGATCTCCTGGGCGGCGGCGTACTCCGGGTTGATAATCATGTTCAGGCCGATTTCCCGCTTGAGGAGGTTGGCCTCCCTGAAATACTCCGGCGACCGGATACGGGCCACCGTATGCCGCGCCCCCAGCTTTTTGGCGATAAGGCAGCAGACGATATTCAGCTCGTCAGACCCGGTGACGGCGACCACCAGTTCCGCCTCCCGGACGCCGGCGGTGCGCAGAATCTGGATGGATGCGCCGCTTCCATCCAGGCACATGATGTCCAGAGTGCTGTCGGCAACGCGCAGGGCCTCGGCGTTGTGGTCGATGAGCACCAGGTCGTGGTCCTCCCCGCTGAGCTGCTTGGCCAGGGTGAAGCCCACCTTGCCGTTGCCGATGATGATGATTTTCATAATGCTTTCTCCTTGCCGGAGGCAGTCTCCGGCTGCTTTTGAATTTTCTGCTTCTCCAGCCTCATAGCCAGCAGGGTGTCGTTGACCTCGGCCCCCAGAATCAGGGCCACGGCGGAGAGGTTCAGCCAGACCATCAGGACAATCACAGTACCCAGCGCGCCGTAAATGATGGAGTAGCTGGCGAAGTTCTCCACGTAGAAGGAGTACACGGCGGACACCACCATCCAGCCCGCCAGGGCGGCGCACACGCCGGGTACAACCTGCCGGGCGGGCTGCCGCTGGTCCTGGGCGGCGGCGTAGAGGATGCCCACGGCGGCGAACATGACCACCCCCAGGGCAACGAACCGCCAGTCGATCCAGTGGCGGATGAAGTCGTCCGGCAGGGCGGCCACGTGTTTCACCATTTGCAGCGCCCACTCCCCCACCGTAGCCAACGCCAGCGTCAGGGCGACGGACAGCAGCAGGAAAATGGTGTACAGCAGCACTTTACAGGTATAGGCAATCTGATTTTTCGGCGCAGGCAGGCGGTAGGCCCGGCGCACGGCCTGCATCAGACAGTCGGCGGCCCGCATGGGGAAATAGATGCTGAAAAACAGGCCGAACCAGAGCATAGACGCGCTGGAGGTGGCGGAGACATAGCTGAGATAGGTCTCCACCACATCCACGACCTCCACCGGCAGCAGCGGCGAGAGGGCCTGGGTGATGCCGGAGATATCCAGGTCCAGCAGACCCAGCAGACTGCTGAGGAAAATCAGGAAGGGGAAGATGGTGAACAGCAGGTAATAGGCCAGGGCCGCGCCCTGACGGCCCACGTCGTGGGCAAAGTACCGGCGCACCATGTGGGAGATAAACCGTCCCGGACGGCTGTTTGCAACGGGCTGCATCCATACCGGCATAGGCAGGGGCCTCCTTACGAATGAACTCAAAGGGAATTGACAACATGCACTGGTTTTCCCGCCAGGAAGGAGCGGAGGTTTTCCGCCGCAATCTCCAGCAGTCTCCGCCGGGTCTCCAGCGCGGCCCAGCTGATATGGGGGGTTATGATGCAGTTTTTCGCGCCCAGCAGGGGGCTGTTTGCAGGGATAGGCTCCGCTTCCGCCACGTCCACGCCCAACGCCGCCAGCTTCCCGGCGGCCAGGGCCTCGGCCACATCCTGCTCTGCCAGCAACTGGCCCCGGCTGTTGTTAATCAGGATTGCGCCGTCCTTCATCCTGGCAATGGTATCCCGGTTAATCAGCCGCTCCGTCTCCGGCGTCATGGGGCAGTGGAGGCTGACCACGTCGCTCTTTTCCAGCAGCTCCTCCAAGGGTGTGTACGGCGCATCGCCCTCCGTCCAGGGGTGGGGGCCATAGGCGATGACGCGCATACCCATAGCGGCGGCAATGCGGCCCACGGCCCGGCCAATCCGGCCATAGCCGATGATGCCCATGGTCCTGCCCTCCAGCTCCACCAGGGGGTAATTCCAGAAGCAGTAGTCCGGACAGCTGCTCCACTGTCCGGCGTGGACCGCCCGGCTGTGCTCCCCGATGTGGTGGCAGACCTCCAGCAGCAGGGCAATGGCGAACTGGGCCACGGCCCCGGTTCCGTAGCCGGGTACGTTGCACACGGGAATCCCCCGCTCCGCGGCGGCCTGGATGTCCACCACATTGAAGCCCGTGGCCAGAACGCCGATATAGCGGACGCCTGGGCAGCGGGCCAACACCTCGCGGGTCACAGGCGTCTTGTTGGTCAGGACAATATCGCAGCCGTCTATGCGGCGCACGATCTCCTCCACATCGTCCAGGGGGGTGCGGTCGTAGACGGACACCTGGCCCAGAGCCTCGAAATCCGCCCAGCTCAGGTCGCCGGGGTTCAGACAATAGCCGTCCAATATTACGATTTTCATGACATCTCCTCCATAAAGCCCCTCTAAAAGCATTTGTTGACAGTGACCCATATATACCACAATACCGGCGTTTTGTCAAATCCCCGCCCCGTCGGAATTTGGCGGCAAAATGCGGGAAAATGCCTTGCTTTTTTCCAGGTATACCATTATAATATAGCCTGCATTTTGTCGCGGGCCGTCCGGCGGCGGGGACGGCTGGGAAAGGAGGACAGGATGGATTGGAAACTGAACATATGGGGCGTACGCGGTTCGATGCCTGCGCCGTCCCGTAATTTCCTGGACTATGGAGGCAATACCTCCTGCGTATCCGTGGACTGCGGGGCGGGAGACCTGGTGGTCTTTGACGCAGGCAGCGGTCTGCCGGCTTTAGCCGGACAGCTGTCCGGCAGCTGTCCTGTCCACATCTTCATCAGCCATGTCCACATCGACCACCTGCTGGGCCTGTACACGTTTCCGCTGTTCCACACCCCCGGCGCGGAGGTCCATCTCTACGGGGAGGCCCGCGGCGGCGTGTCCTTCCAGCGGCAGCTGGAGGCCATTGTCGGCCCGCCCTATTGGCCGGTGGGCTTCAGCGACTTCAAGGCCGGTATCGCCATCCACGAGATCGGGCCGGACCAGACGGTCCCCCTCTCCGGCGGGCGGACGGTCCGCACCATGCGGGGCAACCATCCCAATCTGAGCCTGCTGTACCGGCTGGACTCCGGAACGCGGAGCGTGGCTTACGCACTGGACTGCGAGCTGACGGACGCCCTTCGGCCCCGGCTGGCGGCGTTCTGCCGCGGGGCGGGGGCGCTGGTCTGGGACGCCAACTTTACCAGTCAGGACCTGGCGCGGCATCCCGGCTGGGGACACTCCTCCTGGGAGCAGGGGGTGGAGCTGGGCCGGGAGGCCGGGGCCGGACTGATTCTGATGACACACTATAATCAATCTTATACCGATGATTTTCTGCGGGAGCAGGAACGTCTGGCGGCAGGGCCGGGGGTCTGTTTTGCCCGCGAATACATGGAGGCGCTCGTATGAGAGAAGAAAAATTCAGGATGTTTCTGGAGGTGGGCGTGTCCCTCTCCGCCGAACGGAACTACAACCGTCTGCTGGAACGAATCCTGCTGTGCGTGATGGAGCTGTCCAACTGCGACGCCGGTACCCTGTATCTGCTGGAGAACGGGGCGCTGCACTTCAAAATCATGCGCAATAACACCATGAATACCTACTCCGGCGGGGACGGGTCGGACTGCGGCCTGCCGCCGGTGGCTGTGACCAGGGAGAGCGTATGCGCCCTGGCCCTGCTGGACAACAAGACCATCCGGGTGGAGGACGCCTACCACTGCACGGAGTACGACCTCACCGGCCCCATGCGCTACGACGCCATCACCGGCTACCACACCCAGTCTATGATTGTCGTGCCGATGCGGAACCGGGAGGGGGGCAAGATCGGCGTCCTGCAGCTCATCAACGCCCAGGACGAGGAGGGGAACGTCATCCCTTTTGAGGACGAGATCGTGCTGGCGGTGGAGTCCGTGGCCTCCCAGGCGGCGATCACGGTGCAGAACGTCCGCTATATCCAGCAGATCAAGAACCTTTTCCACTCCTTTGTCAAGGTCATGTCCTCCGCCGTAGACGAGAGGACCCCTTACAACGGCAGCCACACCCGCCACATGGCCATGTACGGCGACCGGTTCCTGGACTTTCTCAACCAGCGCGCCATTGCCGCCGGAGAGGACATCCCCTTCACCCCAAGCCACAAAGAGGAGGTGCTCATGAGCGTATGGCTCCACGACATCGGCAAGCTGGTCACGCCCCTGGAGGTCATGAACAAGATGCACCGGCTTCTGCCGGAGCAGTACAGCGATTTTGTCCACCGCCTGGAGGTCATCCGCCTGCGGGGGGAGATTCAGCTGCTCTCCGGGCAGATCACGGCGGCGGAAAAGGACGCGCTCTGCCGGGCCGCTCAGGACGCCCGGACCCTGGTGGACGCCGTTAACGGCTGCGGCTTTGTCACGGACGAGCGGCTGGCAGAGCTGGACGCGCTGAGCAGACGGACATACATGGATTCCAACGGCTGCGAGCAGCCCTGGATAACGCCGGAGGAGTACGCCATGCTCTCCATCCGCAAGGGGACCCTCTCTGACGGGGAGCGGACGGTCATGGAGGAGCACGTGGTGGTCACAGGGAAGCTGCTCAGTCAGATTGAGTTTTCCGAGGAGCTGTCCCATGTCCGCCAGTGGGCGTCGTCCCACCATGAAATGCTCAACGGCAGCGGCTATCCCAACCACCTCTCCGGTGATGAAATTCCCATGGAAGTGCGCATTATCAGCATACTGGATATTTTCGACGCCCTGGTGGCGGACGACAGGCCCTACAAACCCGGTATGCCCATTGAAAAGGGCCTCCATATTCTGACCATTATGGCGGAGAAGGAGGGGAAGCTGGACCCGCAGCTGACAAAGCTGTTTATCGAGAGCCGGTGCTGGGAAAACCCGGAGAGCCCTCCGGCCTGAGTCCCTTTTTTCCCGCAAAACCAACACAGGAGGAGAACGCATATGCAGAAGCAAAGGTCCCGTATCATTCTGGTCTCGCTGTTGTCGGCCTCGGTCCTGACGGCCCTGGTGTGGATGGGCGCGCTGGACACGGCGGACTACGCGGCCTCCGACGCCCTTTACCAGAGCCGGGCCGCCACAGACGGCGAAGTGCTGCTGGTAGGCATCGACGACCGGGCCATTGACGAGCTTGGCCCATACGGCCAGTGGACCCGCGAAATTATGGCGCAGGCGCTGGACGCGCTGAACCAGTCGGAGGACTGCCGCCCGGCGGCTATTGGCATCGACGTGCTCTATTCGGGGGAATCAGAGCCGGAGTGGGACCAGCGGCTGGCGGATGCGGCGGGCCGGTACGGAAACGTCGTAACCGCCTGTTTGTCCCAGTTCGGCACGGCGGCTGTGGAGGACGGGGATGGGAGCTTCTACCTGAAGGATTTTTCCATCCTGAATTTTGAGGAGCCGTACCAGGCCCTGCGCTCTGTAACCACACAGGGACACATCAACGCCATGCTGGACAAGGACGGCATTCTCCGCCACCATCTCCTGCGCTACACCACGCCGGACGGCAGGGAGATGCCCTCCATGGCCCTGGCTCTGGCGCAGATGTACCACGACTATTGGGACTTGGGTCCGGTAACGCTGCCGCCGGTGGACGGACGGAACTTCTGGTATATGCCGTTCTGCGGTATGCCGGGGGATTTTGACGAGTCCATTTCCATTGTGGACCTGATTAACGGGGACATTGACCCGGAGTATTTCGCGGGAAAGGTGGTCTTTATCGGACCGTATACCATCGGCCTGCAGGACAGCTATGTGTCGGCCATCGACCATGCCCGGCAGATGTTCGGCATGGAGTTCCAGGCCAACGCGGTGCAGGCGCTGCTGTGGGGGGAGTACAAGCAGGAGGCCGGGGACGGCCTGCAGCTGGCGGTCCTGTTTGCAGCGCTGCTGCTGGGCATGTGGGGCTTCTGGCGGCGCAGGGTGCTGGCGGCCACGGCGTTGTGGGCTGTGCTCTGCGGCGGCTGGATCGGACTGTGCGCCGTGCTGTACCAGGCGGGCTGGGCGCTGCATGTGCTGTGGATTCCGGTGGGGGTGACGGTTCTGTACGCGGGCTGTCTGGCGGTGAACTACATCCAGGCGGCGGCGGAGCGGCGGCAGGTCACTAATACCTTCAAGCGGTACGTCGCCCCGGAGATCGTCAACGAAATTCTCAAAGAGGGGACCGAGGCCCTGGAGCTGGGCGGCAAGCTGACCACCATTGCCGTGCTGTTTGTGGACGTGCGCGGGTTTACCACCATGTCGGAGATGCTGGAGCCGCCCCAGGTGGTTGCGATTCTGAACCGGTACCTGACCCTGATTGCGGACTGCATCCTGAAAAACGGCGGCACGCTGGATAAATTCGTAGGCGACGCGGCCATGGCCTTCTGGGGTGCGCCGCTGCCCCAGGAGGACTATATCATGCGGGCCTGTCAGGCGGCGGCGGATATGGCCAGCGGGTCCCAGGCGTTGTCTGAGGAGCTGATGGAGCAGTTCGGACGCACGGTATCCTTTGGAATCGGCGTACACGTGGGGGAAGCGGTTGTGGGCAACATCGGGTCTCCCCAGCGCATGGACTACACAGCCATCGGGGATACGGTCAACACCTCCGCCCGCCTGGAGGCCAACGCGCCGGGCGGCACAATCTACATATCCCGCGCGGTGGCGGACGCTCTGGAGGGCCGCATCCGCACCACATCTTTGGGGGATACCATCAAGCTGAAGGGAAAGAAAGAGGGCTTTGAGATCCTCACCCTGGATGAGATTATTGGATAGAGCGGGCAAAGGCCGGTCATCAGGAGGCCGGCCTTTGCTCTATAATTGCTTCCCCGCCCAGTGGCTGCACCAGGGCCGCAGGGTACAGTTTTCACAGTCCGGCTTCCGGGCCGCGCACACCGCCCGGCCATGCATGACCATCCGGTGGCAGAAGTTGTTGCTCTCTTCCGGCGGTATGCACTGCCGCAGCTGCTTTTCCACCTTCAGGGGGTCCTTGCTGCCGTCGGTGATGCCCAGCAGGCCGGTAATCCGGATGCAGTGGGTGTCGCACACGTAGCCCTCCTTCCCGTATACATCGCCGAGAATCAGGTTGGCGGTTTTGCGGCCCACGCCGGGCAGGCGGAGCAGGTCCTCCATGGTGTCCGGGACCCGTCCGCCGTACTCCTCCAGCAGCATCCGGCTGGCGGCGGCAATGTCCCGCGCCTTGGCCCGCCAGAAGCCGGTGGAGTGGATAATCTCGCCGATCTCCTCCTCGCTGGCTTCGGCCAGGGCCTGGAGGGTGGGGAAGCGGGCGTAGAGGACAGGCGTCACCATGTTGACGCGGGCGTCGGTACACTGGGCGGCCAGACGGACGGAAAACAGCAGTTCATACGCTTTTTCCGGGTTGAAGGGGAGGGTGCATTCCGCAATGGGATAGATATTTTTCAGTTCCTGGATAATGGCGGAAACCGCCGCTTGTTCTTTCATAGCATTCACCTCCCTGCCATCATACCATACTCCGCGACATTTTTCGAGGAAAACATCTGTGCAAACCGAAAAAAATGTGCTAAGATAAAGTAATACGTTTTTCTGAAAGGATATCGAGCAATGAAGCTGAGGTTCAAACAAATCGTGTTCTCGTGGTTCGGCGGCAGCAAAGTCTATGACGAGACCGGCAGAATTCTGTTTACCGTGAAGAGCTGCCGTGATTGGGGCTATTGCCTGCACATCCTGGACGCGGCGGGGGAGCAGGTTGCCAGCATACAGAGGCGCACCTCGACCTTCCTGCCGTCCTACGACCTGTTCGCCTATGGGGAGTACCTGGGCCGCATGAAGCAGAGGATAACCCTCCTCAAGCCGCAGTTCTGTATCGAGGGAAGCGACTGGGTGGTGACGGGCAACGCGATGGGGTCGGAATATGCCATCACCAGTCCGCGGCAGGGTCTGGTCGCGTCGGCGTCAAAGGAACGCTGCCAGCTGAACAACATTTACGCCCTGGATGTGGAAGATACTGCCAACACCCTCTGTTCGCTGATGATTGTGCTGGCCGTCGGGCAGTACCGCTGACATAGAAGGGAGCGATGCAATGGACAGACCATTGGCCGACCGCATCCGGCCCCAGGAGCTGGAGCAGGTGGTGGGACAGCAGCATCTTTTAGGACAGGGGGCGCTGCTGCGGCGGTTTATCGAGAAGGGGACGGACGCCAACATGGTGTTCTACGGCCCGTCCGGCACGGGAAAGACCACCATCGCCAACATCATCGCCAAGCGTACCCACCGCACCCTGTACCGCCTCAACGCAACCACGGCATCCCTCCAGGACATCAGAGACATCATAGCCGATGTAGGGACGCTGATGGCTCCCGGCGGCGTGCTGCTGTACCTGGACGAGATACAATATTTCAACAAAAAGCAGCAGCAGTCTTTGCTGGAATTTATGGAGAACGGCTCCATCACCCTGATTGCCTCCACCACGGAAAACCCCTATTTTTATGTGTACGCCGCCCTGCTCAGCCGGAGCACGGTTTTTGAGTTCAAGCCCGTCGCCGCCAGCCAGGTCCTGCCCGCGGTGGAGCGCGCCCTGGAGCTGGTCCGCGGGGAGAGCCCCCTGCCCCTGGAATGGGAGGAGGACCTGCCAATGTATATCGCCCAGTCCTGCGGCGGGGACGTGCGCAAGGCCATGAACGCGGTGGAGCTGCTGGCCCAGGCGGCACAGCCGGCGGACGGCAGGCTGCTGCTGACGCTGGCGGACGCCGGGCAGGTCTCCCAGCGCAGCGCCATGCGCTACGACAAGGGAGGCGACGCCATGTACGACATCGCCTCCGCACTGATGAAGTCCCTCCGGGGCAGCGACCCGGACGCGGCCCTCCACTACCTGGCCCGCTTCCTGGAGGCCGGGGACCTGATTACCCCCTGCCGCCGCCTCCTCTGCTCCGCCAGCGAGGACGTGGGGATGGCCTACCCCCAGGCGGCGGCCATTGTAAAAGCCTGCGTGGACACGGCCATGCAGCTGGGGCTTCCGGAGGCCCAGCTGCCGCTGGCGCAGGCGGCGATTCTTCTGGCCACCGCGCCAAAATCCAACAGCGTCTGTACGGCCATCGGCGCGGCCAGGGCGGACGTCCGCCGGGGAAGGACCGGAGCCATCCCCAGGGAACTGCAGAACGTCCACGCCGACACCACCGGCCAGGAGCGGGAACAGGGCTATCTCTATCCCCACGACTTCCCCGGCCACTGGGTCCGGCAGCAGTACCTGCCCGACGAGCTGGCGGGAACCGTCTACTACCGCTACGGCGACAATAAAACGGAACAGGCAGCCCAGGCATACTGGGAAAAACGCAAGAGCTAGTACCGCCAGTTCTCCACCGTGCCGTCGGTAATGAAGTATTTCAGAGCGGGCAGGGTTTCCGACGGCCCCAGGTTCTGGATGACCTGCAATTTGATTTTCCGGGTATCGGGACGGATGGACTTGATGTACACGGAGACCTGATCCCCCGGCTCCAGGCCGGGACGCCAGTCCGCCAGGCCGGAGAGGTTGGGGGTAAGTTCAATAAAAATGCCGTAGTCCCGGATTCCCCGCACAATTCCCGTCACCGCGTCCCCAGGGGCAAACTGGGCCGCGTTCTCCATCCATGTCCCCAGCAGCTCCTTGTGGCTGAGATAGAACCGGGACGCCTCCCGGTCCACCCCCACCACCAGGGTCAGAATCTCCTGCCCGGTCCGGAAGCGGGCGGAGGGATGGGGGATGCGGGACACGGAGATGTTCTCCAGCGGCGCCAGGGACGTGACGCCGCAGCCCAGGTCCACAAACGCGCCGAATTTTTCCAGGTGCGTCACCTTGGCCGGGAGAACCTGGCCGGGATTCCCGTTTTCCAGCAGCCAGGCGATGGCCTGCTCCTGGGCGCGGCGGCGGGAGAGGGTGAGATGGGGCTTTCCGCCGCCGTCCACGGCGATGTCCGTGATGGTGAAGCAGGTGGGCTTGCCCACACGGGATAAGATGGCGATATCCCGGTCCGAGCCGCTGATGGAGGGATGGATGGCGTCGGCCCGCGGGATGGTCCCCTCGTAGCCGCCGAAGCGGACCGCCAGGTCCCGGCTGCTGCCGCACCGGATGGCCATGCCCTCCAGGACCGTCTGCCGGTCCCGCGCCTCCTGGAGGACTGCAAGGCTTTGATTTTCCGGAAAGAGGGGGCCGGCCCCTTCCGGTAAGTATTCGTTTCTGCGCAAGCAATACACCGTCCTATCTTTTTCAGATAAGACAGTGTATGCAGGAGACAGCTTGACTGTTGAAAACAGAGGTGTTGTATCATGGAACTGAAATTGAACCAGCAGGTGGAGCTGAAGAAACCCCATCCCTGCGGCGGCAGAATCTGGACCGTCCTGCGGGTGGGTATGGATATCAAACTGCGCTGCGCCGGGTGCGGCCATGAGCTGATGCTCCCCCGGAGCAAAGCGGAAAAAGCCATCAAAAAAATCGTAGGGGAGGAGGGGAAATGATGAGTCAGAAGCTAGTGAAGCTGATTTCCCGCATCATTATCGGCGTACTGGTGGCGTTGATGTTGCTCAGCCTGATTGTACCGGCGTTGGGGTGAATGCCCCTCCGCCGCCTGGCCCAGCCGCCACAGCAGCGGCTCGAAATCCAGCCCCTCCCGGACGGGGAGGCCCTCCGTGCGAAGGGCGCAGAGGCTGGTGAAATCCGCCGCCAGCTGGGCGGCTTCCGCCAGGGCATATCCCCGGACCAGCGCCCCGGTGAGGACGCTGGCAAACAGGTCCCCTGTGCCGTGGAACTGTCCGGGGGCCAGGGGAGCGGAGACAAAATCCGTCCGGCCAGAGGTCCGGTCAAAGCACACCGCTCCCGCCCGGTCCCTCTGTCCGGGGGCCGCGCCGGTGAGGACCACCGAACGCCGGCCCTCCAGGCTCAATGCCTCCGCCCACCGGCGGCAGTCCGCCTCCGTGTCCAGCCGCAGGGCCTCGTAGTCCTCCCCCAGCAGAATGGCCGCCTCTGTGCGGTTGGGGGTGATGACGTCCGCCTGCTCCGCAAGCCGTACCATCGCGCGGCACATGGGCGGCGTGTAGGTGCGGTAGGTCCGGCCATGGTCCCCCATGACGGGGTCGGTCACGGCCAGGCAGGGGCGGAAGCTCTCAATAAAATCCGCTGTCAGCGACATCTGCTCCCGGCTCCCCATGAAGCCGGTGTATACCGCGTCGAAGGCAACGCCGCAGTCCCGCCAGTGGGCGGCTGTGGGGGCAATCTGGCCGGTGAGGTCCAGAAACGTGTTCCCGGTGAAGCCGCCGGTGTGGGTGGAGAGGTAGGCCGTGGGCAGCGGACAGCACTGCACGCCCATGGCGGAGAGGGTGGGGATGACGATGGTGAGCGAGCAGCGGCCAAAGCCGCTGAGATCGTGGATGGCAGCGACGCGGGGTGTGGACATAATACGTCTCCTTTCCAGATTTTGGATTTTTTTATAAAACTATTGTTAGAAAATGCGATTTACCGTCTTTACAAGAGGTATAGCGTCTGTTATACTATACGTCTTGTATTGAAAGAGAAAACGAGGTATATTGCTGTGAGCATAAACGCCAATTTTTCACGGGTCCTCTCCTTGTTGCGGCAGGAGAAGGGCATCAGCCAGAGAAAAGCCGCTGCGGAGCTTGGCATCAGCCAGGCCCTTCTGAGCCACTACGAAAACGGCATCCGGGAGCCGGGCCTCAATTTTGTCGCCAAAGCCTGCGATTACTACCATGTGTCCGCCGACTACCTCCTGGGCCGCACCCTCAGCCGGGACGGGGCCATGATCGAGATGGATGAGCTGGTGGACGCCAGCGAGGAAAAGGAGTCCCTCAAGGGCGGCGTCAAGGCCAAGCTCCAGAAAAAACTGCTGGTCAACACCACCAGCGTCCTGTTTGACCTGCTGGGCCAGGTGGGCAGCCGGGAGGCTGTGGAGGCGGCGGGGGCGTATCTGAGCAGTGCCCTCTATCAGCTCTTCCGCCAGCTCTACCGCTGCGCCGGGGGAAACGAGAGCTATTTCTCCACCGCCGTGCGTACCTTTGACATGGATGTGCTCTCCGCGGACATGACCCTCTCCCGCATCCGCTACGCCAAGGCCCTGGAAGCATACCAGGGCGAATACCCGGCGGTGGACGCCCAGTCCATGGCCAACAGCTACCAGGGTATGGCCCAGGCGGTGGCCCAGGTGTTCCACAATACCGACGAGCGGGTAAAAACGCTTGACGAATAAATGCCACAATCCTTTATAGAAGGGAATGAATTGCTATGGATCAGAAAAGAATTCGGAATTTTTCGATTATCGCCCATATAGACCACGGAAAATCCACCCTGGCCGACCGCATTCTGGAGGTGTGCGGGGCGGTGTCCGACCGGGAGATGGAGAACCAGCTTCTGGACAACATGGACCTGGAGCGGGAGCGGGGCATCACTATCAAGGCCCGCGCCGTGACCCTGGACTACCAGGCCGCAGACGGGGAGACCTACACCCTCAACCTCATCGACACCCCCGGCCATGTGGACTTCAACTATGAGGTCAGCCGGTCCCTGGCGGCCTGCGAGGGCGCGGTATTGGTGGTGGACGCCAGCCAGGGCATCGAGGCCCAGACCCTGGCCAACACATATCTGGCCCTGGACAACGACCTGGAGATCCGCCCCGTCATCAACAAGATCGACCTGCCCGCCGCGGACCCGGAGAAGGTCAAGCACGAGATCGAGGACATCATCGGCATCCCGGCCATGGACGCGCCGGAGATTTCCGCTAAGGTGGGACTGAACATTCCCGCCGTGCTGGAGGACGTGGTGCAGAATATCCCCGCCCCTGCGGGGGACCCCGCCGCTCCCCTGCGGGCGTTGATTTTTGACAGCTATTACGACGCCTACAAGGGGGTCATCGTCTATTTCCGCATCATCGACGGCGCCATCAAAAAGGGTATGCCCATCCGCATGATGGCATCGGGGGCGGAATACCAGATTCTGGAGTGCGGTTTCCTGCGGCCCCTGGGCTACGAGCCCTGCGAGCAGCTCCAGGCGGGACAGGTGGGCTACTTCACCGCGTCCATCAAAAACGTGCGGGACACCGAGGTGGGCGACACCATTACCAGCAGCGAGGCTCCGGCGGCCCAGCCCCTCCCCGGCTACCGCAAGGCCCAGCCCATGGTCTACTGCGGCGTGTACACCGAGGACGGCAGCAAGTATCCGGATCTGCGGGAGGCGCTGGAGAAATTGCAGCTGAACGACGCCTCCCTCACCTTCGAGCCGGAGAGCTCTGTGGCGCTGGGCTTCGGATTCCGGTGCGGCTTCCTGGGAATGCTCCACACGGAGGTCATCCAGGAGCGGCTGGAGCGGGAGTTTGACCTGGACCTCATCACCACCCTGCCCTCCGTCATCTACAAGGTCACCCGGACCGACGGCTCCCATGTGGACGTGGACAACCCCCACAACTACCCCGACCCCAGCGCCATTGCCGAGGCCCAGGAGCCCTATGTGAAGGTCTCTATTATAACACCAAATGAGTACGTGGGCAATATCATGCCTCTTTGTCAGGACCGCCGGGGGGAATTCAAGGACATGCAGTATCTGGACACCCATCTGGTGGAGCTGCACTATCAGATGCCCCTGAACGAGATTATCTACGATTTCTTCGACACCCTGAAGGCCCACACCAAGGGCTACGCCTCCCTGGACTACGAGCTGAGCGGCTACCGGCCCAGCGATCTGGTAAAGGTGGACCTGCTGCTCAACGGCGACCAGGTGGACGCCCTGAGCTTTATTGCCCACCGGGACAAGGCGTATCCCAGGGCGAGGCGGCTGTGCGAGAAGCTGAAGGAGAATATTCCCCGGCAGCTGTTCGAGGTGCCGGTGCAGGCCGCCATCGGCGGGCGCATTATTGCCAGGGAGACGGTAAAGGCTATGCGTAAGGACGTGCTGGCCAAGTGCTACGGCGGCGATATCACCCGGAAGAAAAAGCTGCTGGAGAAGCAGAAGGAGGGCAAGAAGAAGATGCGCAACCTGGGCACGGTGCAGCTGCCCACGGAGGCGTTTATGGCGGTGCTGAAACTGGATGAATAAACTGGAATCTGTGGAGAAAGAGGGAAAGACGGCGTGAAGACAGCGATTATTACCGACAGCAACAGCGGAATTACCAGAGAGCTGGGCGAGCAGTGGGGCGTGCGGATTGTACCCATGCCCATCATCATTGAGAACGAAACCTACTATGAGGGCGTGGACCTGTTCCCGGAGGAATTTTTTCGGATGCTGCGGGAGGGGAAGAGCGTGTCCACCTCCCAGCCCGCGCCGGAGGATATTCTGAGGCTGTGGGAGGAGGCCCTGTCCAGCGGCTATGACGAGGTGGTCTATATCCCCATGACCAGCGGGCTGAGCAGCTCCTGTCAGACCGCGCTGATCCTGGCGGCGGACTTCGGCGGACGTGTGCAGGTGGCGGACAACCGCCAGATTTCCGTACCGCTGAAAAACGCCGTCCGGGACGCCCTGGCTCTGGCGGAGGCGGGACTCTCCGCCCAGGAAATCAAGGCCCGGCTGGAGGCGGTGGGCATGGACTCCCTCATCTATATCGGCGTGGACACACTGGAGTACCTGAAAAAAGGCGGCAGGATCACGCCCGCCGCCGCCGCTATGGGAACCGTGCTGGGCATCAAGCCCCTGTTGACCATCAAGGGCGAGAAGCTGGACACCTTTGCCAAGGTCCGCGGGACCAGACAGTGCAAGGCCCGGCTGCTGGAGGCGATGAAAAAAAGCGTGGAGGAGTACCGGGCCAAGGGCTGGGACATCCGGGTGGACGCCTCCGGCAGCTTCGACCGCAGGGAGGAGGAAGAGGAGTGGCTGGCCCTGGCCGCCCAGACCTTCCCCGGCGAGCCGGTCCAGTACGACCCCCTTACCCTCAGCATCGCCAGCCACACCGGACCAGGCGCCTTCGCTATGGGTATCAGCAGAAGAATCGCAGTGTAGACGAAAGGAGTGGGGAACATGAACAGCAATTTGGCGTACAAAGAGGCGCCGAGAGAAGAAGTAATCAACGGAGAGCTGGTTGCAATGTCGCCCAGCCCCGGCTGGAACCATGTGTCTGTTGCCGGGAATATTTACCACATATTTAAGAAATATTTGAAGGGTAAAAAGTGTACAGCCATCCAGGATGGATTTGATGTGCATTTGACGGACAAGGATGTCTTTGAGCCGGATATGATGGTAGTCTGTGACCGGAATAAAATCAGGCGGGACGGAATATACGGCGCGCCGGACCTGGTCATCGAGGTGCTCTCCCCAAGCACATCCCAGCGGGACCGCGGCTACAAGAAAAAAATTTACGGTCAGTGCGGCGTCCGGGAATACTGGCTGGTCAGCACCGGCGAGCAGGCGGTGGAGGTCTATCTGCTGCAGGGGGAGGAGCTGGTTCTGGACCAGGTGTATACCATTCACCCGGACTGGATGCTGGAGGGTATGAAGGAGGAGGAGCGCGCCAGAGTTGCTACCCATTTCCGGTGCAGCCTCTTTGACGACCTGAATATCGCCCTCGCGGATATTTTCGACGACATGCTGCCCTGAATCCCAGGGATCTGTTATATTTGCCAGCGGACTGAAACATTTTCAGGACCGCTGGCAAATATTTCTTTTTGCGGTTGATTCTTCCGAAAAAATGTATTATACTGAGATGGTCTGGAGAAGACGCTTTACGAACCTAATTTTGAGGAGGAAAGACCAATGAAATACGACCGCAGTTATAACTTTTCCGCTGGACCTGCCACAATGCCGGAGCCTGTCCTGGAGGAAATCCGCGACGAGATGATGAACTACAGGGGTTCCGGCATGTGCGTGATGGAGATGAGCCACCGCGCCCCCGTCTATCAGCAGATTATCGACGAGGCCGAGCAGGACCTGCGGGACCTGATGGGCATTCCCGATAACTACAAAGTCCTGTTTATCCAGGGCGGCGCAACGCTCCAGTTTGCCATGATCCCCATGAACCTGATGAAAAACGGCGTGGCCTGCTACGTGGAGACCGGCGCGTGGTCCAAGAAGGCCATTGCGGAGGCCAAGAAGTACGGCGAAGTGCATGTCGTCGCCTCCAGCAAGGACCGCAATTACAGCTATGTCCCCAACTGCGACGACCTGGATATCCCGGAGAATGCAGACTATGTTTACATCTGCGAAAATGAGACCATCCACGGCGTCACCTGGGCCAAGCTCCCCAACACCAAGGGCCATGTGCTGGTCAGCGACCAGAGTTCCATGTTCCTCTCCAAGCCCTGCAACGTGTCCGACTACGGCCTCATTTACGCCGGTGTGCAGAAGAACGTGGGACCCGCGGGCATGGTGGTGGTCATCATCCGGGAGGACCTCATCCGCGACGACGCGGAGCTGGACCCCAAGACGCCCCTTTATATGAGCTACAAGACCCATGCGGACAACGGCTCCATGTACAACACCCCCAACTGCTGGGCAATCTACTGCTGCGGCAAGGTCTTCAAGTACCTTAAGAGCATCGGCGGTCTGGAGGCCATGGAGAAAATGAACATCGAAAAGGCCCAGGTCATGTATGACTTCCTGGACAGCTCCAAGATGTTCAAGGGGACCGTGGACAAGGATTCCCGCTCCTTGATGAATATTCCCTTCGTCACCGGCGACAAGGATCTGGACGCCAAGGTGGTAGCCGCCACCAAGGCCGCCGGATACGATAACCTCAAGGGCCACAAGAGCGTGGGCGGCCTGCGGGCCAGCGTATACAACGCCATGCCCAAGGACGGCGTGGAGGCTCTGGTGGATTTCCTGAAGAAGTTCGAAGCCGAAAATTCTTGATTTGCTAAAATAAATTACTTGATAGGAGAAGATGCAGCTATGAGAATCCTTGTTACCGACGGAATGGACAAAACCGCCCTGGAGCAGCTGAAAGCCAATGGACACGAGGTCGTGGAGCGTTTCTACAAGCCTGAGGAACTGGGCGCCGCCCTGCGGGACTTTGACGCGGTGGTGGTGCGCAGCGCAACCAAGGTCCGCGCCAACCACATCGACGAGGCCAAGGGCAGCAAACTGAAGCTCATTATCCGCGGCGGCGTTGGCGTGGACAACATCGACGTGAAGTACGCCGAGGACGCCGGCATCACCGTGAAGAACACCCCCCGCGCCTCCTCCAACTCTGTGGCGGAGCTGGCAATGGGCCATATGTTCTCCTGCGCCCGGTTTATCTCCGTGGCCGGCCACACCATGCGGCAGGATCAGTGGGAGAAGAAGGCGTACGGCAAGGGCATTGAGCTGGGCGGCAAGACCCTGGGCATCATCGGCTTCGGACGGATCGGCCAGTCCCTGGGCCGCATGGCGAAGGGGATCGGCATGGAGGTCATTGCGCAGGATATCTTCCATGTTCCCGGCATTGAGGAGCAGATCGGCATGAAGTACGTGGAGCTGGACGAGCTGCTGGCAAAGTCCGACTTCATCTCCCTCCACACCCCCTCCCTCAACGGCGTGAAGCTCATCTGCAAAGAGAACATCGACAAGATGAAGGACGGCGTGGTATTTGTCAACACCAGCCGGGGCGACAACGTCAATGAGTACGATTTGCTGCAGGCCCTGAACTCCGGTAAAATCCGCGCCGCCGGTCTGGACGTCTATGCCGACGAGCCAGCCAGCAACAAGGCGCTGTACAACCATCCCAGCGTCTCCTGCACCCCCCATATCGGCGCGGCCACAAAGGAGGCCCAGCAGAGAATTGGTATGGAGATCGTGGATATCATCGAGGGATTTGGGAAGTAAATCCTATTTTTGAATGCTGTTTGGACTGGGCCGCTCCATTTCCCGTGGAGCGGCCCAGCTTAATTTGCGGTAATTGGAGGGATATTCCCTTTGACCTGCTGCCGAATGGAATGAAGTTGGAAAGACAATCCTGCAAATGATTGGAGCAAATTGAGATGATAGTCCAAAGAGCGAATAAAGACATTGTGGAGATATTTGGATATGCGCCGCATAATACAACGAATGAATGCAGCTCTCTTTGGCGGCTGGGGGCCTGCCCCTTTGTTCATACGCCCTTTGCAGGGACCTATAGGGTAAGTGGCCAGTCAAACGGTGCGTTTGGCTGGCCACTCTTTAATATATGATCCAATATTCTGCTTGTTTTATGCGCCGATGCGTTCACCATAACGCTGGACCATCGCCGCAACCTGCGCACGGGTCGCAGTCCCTTTAGGATTCAGCTTTCCATCGGAACCTTGCAGAATACCGTTGGCTACCGCCCAGCGGATCGCGCTTACCGCATAACCGCTCACGCTGCTGCTGTCACTGAACTGATTCAGGTCAGCCCTACCGCCGGGACTGCCAGCGCTACGCCACAGCATGGTCGCAAGCTGTTCGCGGGTGATGTCATCCATCGGATTGGAACCGTCCGTCACGCCTTGTTCCATCGCCCAAAGCATCCCCTTTTCATACCATGTGGAACCGGGATTGATGTCTGTGCGGACATTGTTCATCCGGGCCAAGACAGTCCAAATCATGGCACGGCTGGTGGTAGTATTGGGGGCGAATTGGGTATCAGACACACCGCTCATCAGGTAGCGCTTCCAGACATAATCCACGTTGTTGTAGAACCAATAGCTGGATTTTACATCCGTGAAAGGCATCGCCGCCGGATTCAGAACGATGCCAGAAATACCGGGTGTACCCAGGCCGGTGAAGGGTTCGTCATCAGCCGGGGTGCTGGGAGTGCCGTCCACGATTTTAGTAAAACTGGCACTCACGCTGACGCGAGTATTGGGCATTGTAAAACTGTATCTGCTACTGCCTAAATCACGCAGTGTAATTTCGCGGCCACGGACATTGGTGACGGTGATGCTGTCCAACTCGTAACCAGCATTCGGGTGCGCTGTCAGGGTCACACGCTCGCCGTCCTCCGCATGGCGGGTGCTGGGGATGACTTCGCCATTGTCTGTCTTGGAGATGCTGATGTAGTAAGTCTCGTTCTTGTCAGTTGGACGCGGCGGCGTGGGCGGGGTCACAGCGCGAGTATAGCCGCAGGTATTACAAATGGAATCTGCGTCATCATCGTAGACATGCACACCATAGCTGTTCTTATCTCTGTTGTCAGCTATGTCACAGTCGCTTGCAGTACACTCATACCAGTGGTGGGTTCCGTTGCTGCTCCATGCTGTTGCCCAACTATGCGTATGTCCTCCCGGCGTGGGCGGCGTTACAATATCTTTATAGGTTGCTGTAATCGTTACATTGTTGGCAGGCATGGCAAACGTGGTGGTGGCACTGGAGGCATTTGCAAAGGTTCCACCATTGTTGGTTGTCCATTTGTCAAACACCTTGCCATCTGGTACTGAATTGGCCGTGATGGAAATCTGTGCCCCGGACTCATAACTGCCGCTCCCAGTCCCATCGACTACTGTCAACGCATATGTGCCTGCTGATGGCGACTCCCCGAATTTTGCTACAAGGCTGATATCCTTATCCACCAAAAACCGGTATTCTCCCTCAGTGGAAACAAGAGAATCATCAAGATACCAGCCTTGGAATTTTTCATCGCCATCGGTAGCAGCTTCAACTTTAGCAAACGTTCCATTCACATATGTCCCATTCCCATATGCTTTCCCATTTCCGGACACAGTAACTGCTACGTTGTACTCTGTTACTGCTGCATTATCTTGGGTAATTCTGGGAACAAGCGGGGCGCTTTCATCATTCAAATAAAGTGGATATGTGGGAGCAGCGACTTCATCCAAATCTTCAACAAGACCAGTCAATTTGTCGCCATTGGTTACATCAATCGCATAGTAGCTGACAACCTTTTCCGTTGTGGAAGAATCAATATTATATATAAATGCAGATTGAGCTTTCGTTGGGAACTTCACGATGGCTAAGCCCGAATTCAGTATAGTATAACATTTCTCTCGCTCCTGTATTGCTTTACGCCGTCTTATATGACAGGAATTTGCACTATGTTGATCCTTAAAAACACAAAAACACCAACTTTGTTTTTGAACATTGATAGTAATAGTAGTAATAGCGATCAGCCGGGCCGCGGTAATCTCATCCTTGCGGAAACGGTAAACCGAACGAGCTTCGTTAACGGAGATCAGTTCTGCATGGGGATGGGAAACGGTGGCGGGGTGATAGAAGTCTATGATAAGATGGCGGTAGGGTGCAATCTTGTCAATCAACTCATCCAGCGAACCGTCCTCAATGATCTTACCCTCGTTGATGATAATAACCCGCTGGCACAGCTCCTGGATATCGCCCAGGTCGTGGGTGGTCAGGATAATGGTGGTCTTACCACGCTGATTGATTTCCTTAATAAACTTCCTGACAGCGTATTTCGCTTCCACATCCAAACCGATGGTAGGCTCGTCCAAAAACAGCACCTCAGGCGAGTGGAGCATGGCCGCCATCAAGTCGCCCCGCATTCGCTGGCCCAGGGAGAGCTGCCGCACCGGGGTGTCGATAAAACGGTCGATCTGAAAAATCTCATTGAGCATTCCCAGATTATCGGCATAGGTTCTATCATCAATCTGGTAGATTCGTTTCAGCAGCTCAAAAGTTTCACCCAGCCGCAGGTCCCAGTTCAGCTGGCTGCGCTGTCCGAACACCACACCCAGATTCCGTACCACCCGTTTGCGGTCTCGCTGGGGCGAGATGCCGTCGATCAGGATCTCGCCGCTGGTGGGCCGCATGATGCCGCAAAGCATCTTCACTGTGGCGCTTTTCCCCGCACCATTGGGACCTATGTAGCCCACGATGTCCCCCTTTTCGATGGAAAAGGAGATGTCGTCCACCGCCCGGATATACTCCGCCTTTTGCACAAAGAAGTTTTTCACCGCGCCCCGCAGGCCGCTCTCTTTTTTGATTTTTTTGTATTCCTTCACCAGATGGCTGACTTCAATGATGTTCATGGATGCGCCTCCCCGACCCTTATCCATTGCCGCTTTTGTATTCGCTGTTCTGTCTCAATCCGTTCCACAAGGATTTCTCGCCATGATCCGCTCGAAATCAATGCTGCGCGATTGTTCCGTCTCGATCCATCTCAAAATTTGTTCCACCTTCTCCGGATCGCTCTGGTCCCGCTTGAGGGCATGAAGGGGCCGCCACCAGAAAGGCCGCAGATACCGGTAAAGCAGTGGCGCGGCCTCTTTCTCCGCCTGTGTAAAATGATAGCTGTTTTTCATCAGCGAAAGATTATCCAGAAAGGACCGGAGGGCCTTTTCACTGTTCTCCTCCACATAATACATATTGTTTTCCCGTTTGTCTGGGATGTCTTCGTCAAAATTGATCCACAGCTCCCGGAAGAATACGTTCAGCGCGGTATCTCTGCCAGTGAGGTTGAGATCCAGCACACCGGCGAAGCGCATATCACGGTCCAGCAGGATGTTGCCCGGGTTCAGATCAGCTTGAAACACGGAGACAGGGAGCCAGCCGTATATCCGCTCCAACGCACCGCGATTCGCAAGGAAGCGGGACCATATCCGCTGAAACCGCTCGATATATTGGGGAAACCGCCCCTCTATGATTTCCTTGAATTCCAGGGCGCACTCCATGATCTCATCACAGGGGTCGGAGGGGCAGAACCGTTCCAGGACACATAGACCGGAGGGAAAATCTCCAAAATCCAGCTGGGCCGAGCCGACCTCGCAGAGAAACCGAAGGGCGCCGTCATGGTAAATATACCGTCCGTTTTGCCGGATTGTCGAATCTCCAAGCTGCTCCGCCGTTTGAAGTTGCGCCAATTCTTCCGCATACACAATGCAGGGCCTGCCCTCATAATCCACCGTCTCGGCGGCGTTCCCGTATCTGTTGTCGATAATTTGAGGGCAGTAATAGCCCATTGCCCTGTAAGCCGCCGCAGTTTTCTGCCAGATCTCCACACGGTGGGGCGTCGTAAAATCATTACACGCAATTTTGATTGCCAGCCCTCGATCTTCCCACTGCGCAAAGACTGTGCGGCGGAAATCATCCTCCCCCCGGCTGGTGTCCTTATATTCCCATGTGTATGGCGGGTCATCTTGATAGAGCGAATAGATCCCGGCAAAATCCATTGATTATGTGCGCCTCTTTTCTGTTTTGATTGCGCGTTCAGCTCCCGGCGCTCTCGTACTTCCCCATCCCGGCCCGGAACACCGCGCAGCTCCCCGCGAACATAAGCAGCCCTAGCGCTAGGGTGATGACCGCCAAAGGTACGGGAATGGGGTTGGTTTCCGGTCCCAGTATATCCTTGACAGGCCAGAAGGTAATCCACGCCAGGGGCAACAGGAGGGTAAACAGCGCCTGCGCCCACTTGGGATAGATAGTGAGGGGGTACATAGACACCCGCTCGAACAGCTCGCCCACCATGTCGGTGAAATTGGCTGTGCTTTTGGTCCAGAAGGACATGGAGCCGCAGAATAGCCATACCGCGCCGCGAATCAGCGTTCCACCCGCCAAGGTGCAAAGAATCAGCAGGATATTAGTCAGGCTTGGGGTTAAATTTACCCTGATACAGCCATAGATGAATACCATCAGGCCAGGGATTATGTCGGTGAAGCCGATGAGATTGAAGTCATCGAACAGAAACTGGAAAATCAGATTCATGGGCCGCAGCAGGAACCGATCAAACTCTCCGTAGATCATCCAGTAGCCCAGACCCCAGGTTTGGATGAAGAACACCACCGCCAGACCGTGGCTCAGCACTGACATGCCGTACAAAAATGCCAGGCTTTCGTATCCCCAGCCGCCGATGCTGCCGAACTGGTCCACCACGAACTTGATGGTGGCAAAGCCTACTACCCATTGGATGCAGTTGGCCAGCACGTGGCCGGCCAGCATAAAGGGGTATTCCAGCCGGGATTGGATGGATTGCCTGATAGATATAGCGGCTACGGAGGCATAATATCGAATTGTTTTCATGGCGCTCAACCTCCCTGAATCAGAACCGTCGCGGCCATCTTCTTTTGTAGAACGTCAAACAGCAGCCATAGTACCGTGCACCAGAACAGCTGAAGTCCTGTGCGGAAAGCGATCTCCTCCATAGTGTACTGTCCGATATAGATGCCCAGGGGGAGCTGGTAGATGTACATAAAGGGCAGCAGCTCCAGCGCTTTCCGAAACCCAACAGGGAAAAACCAGAGGGGGAAGATGCTTCCCGACAGTAGCTTCATGATGAACCCCTTCACGTTGGCCAGAGGTCCCAGCTTCAATGTCTTAAAGGCGCACAGCCCCAGCAGGGCCGCTAAGATCCAGTTGATGAGGTAGCCGATAGCAAAGCTGAACAAAAACAGAATAAAGTGAAGGAGGGATGCGGGCTTTGGAACCCCAAACAGGAGCGTTCCCACCAGCGCCAGCGGGACAGCCTTCTGAAATAGAGCGGCAATGGCGTCGCCAATGTCCTCCGCCAGATAGATGCCGTAGATGCAAACTGGTTTCAGCATATCAAGGGCCACACTGCCTGTCCGGACGCTATTTTCGATCCGGCGTTGTACCCCAATGGTCAGTAAATTTCCTATGATAGCAGAAATCGTGGTGTAGGTAATCATATCCCGCTGGCTCACACCGGCGACTGTCTGGGCCCCATTGTAGGCAGCAATCCAAAAGCAGGACATGGCATACATGATGAGACATTGAATCAGGATGGTTGAAATCACATTGAACCGGTAGGCCAATGCGGTCTGTATTCTGATTTTAGAGATAAAGAAATAAGATTTCATTCCACAACCTCACGATGGTCCAGCAGGCATAATGTCATTCTTCGGTAGTATACCACCCCATTATTCGCGGTACAATAGAAAACTTGTACAAATTCAGCACGGTTTTCGGTAAATGAATCGTTTTTTGTGAAAATCCCTGCTTGCACATGGCGCCTAAAAGTGATAGGGTAAACGCGCTCTTGCTACGAAAATAACGAGCAAGGGCGCGCACCAAAGTTCCCCATGTAGAAAGAACATACTGACAAAAAATACCGGGACAGCCCCATTGCTGGCCTACGTCTGCGGAGCATTGCTATCCCTGACCTTCGGGACGATCTGCTCCTCTTTCTGGAACACATACCCACACGCACAAGCAAAATCGTCAATCAGCCGCCCCTTAACGGTGAACACCTCCACTTCATCACCGCAGTTTGGGCAAACACGCTCATCCAGCACAGGCGTCTTGTTCTTTTCTTCGCATCCGCCGAGAACACTCATTTTTCAATACCTCCCTATTCTTGATAAAAAGATCGACTTACAGCCATAGCTTACCAACAATCTCCTGCAACGCCTTACGAACGGTGGAATCCGCAGGAAGCGTCACTGTAGGACGGCCATCGCAATCATACTGATAGACCAGATTATCATGGGGGACGACCCCCAGCAGTTCCAAGCCTTGCTTTTCAATCTCCTCCCGTGTCCCCTCATTCAGTTCCCCATCGGGCGCACGGTTGACAATCAGCGCCACGCGCCCCGTTTTCAAACCCAGTTCCTTAATGAGCTGTGCGATCCGGCCAGCAGCCTGGACACCCCGACGGGAGCAATCGCTTACCAAGATGGTCGTATTCATGTTGGGCAGCAGGCCGTTGACAAAGCAGTAGCAGCCCTGGCCCTGGGTGCGGCCCATCACCAGAAGATCAAAGTCGTCGTCCTCCACCAGCGCGTCATTTGGGATGACGCTCTCCCTTATAAATTGTCGAGAGGCACATTCTTACACCAGACCTCCCGAAATCAGCTCCTGCGCTAATTCCTGCACACCAGAACAGCTATTTGTAAGCTCTGCGCCCATCAAGCCAGCGGCGGCAATCTGAGAATCAGCGGGCAGGATCGCCGCAATTTTTCCCGAATCCGCCACGGCATCCACCATGGCCTGCCGTGTATCGTCTGTAACTTTGTTGAGAACAAACCAAACCGGCTTGCCGATACTGCCGCCCAACTCCTGAATTTTTTTCGACAGCCGCAGGGATTCAAAAGAAGGATCAACGATCATCAGCAGCAGGTCAACGCCGTTGTCCACACCCCGGCCGAAATGCTCGATTCCCGCTTCCATATCCATCAAAGCAAATTCGTTTTCCGACAACCGCAGGTTTGCGATAAACTGCTGAATAACATTGTTCATCGCACAGGCGCAGCCCTCGTTGGCCTGATGAATCTTGCCGCTGGCCATGAGCATCACGCCATCCTTTTTGCCGCAGTACCCTTCCGGGATGTCTGAAAGCGACCAGGGGCCGTCAAAGAATTTGTGAGCAAAATTGGAGAGCATCATATCCTTCAGCACGTTCTCCTTGCCGCCGAAAAACGCGGTAAAGTCCTTGGGCAGCTCCATCCCAAGCTGGCGGTGCAAGCCATAGTTGGATTCATCCGAATCAACGACCAACACCCGCTTTCCGGCGCGGGCCAGCGCCTTTGCCAGCAGAGCGGCGGTGGCGCTTTTTCCGCAGCTGCCCTTTCCGCAGATCGCTATTTTCATAATGGTGTTCCTCCGTTCGTTCGTAAGATGCCCTCATTATAAAAAAATTGTCCAGGACTACAACCCCCGGTGGGGGATATAGTCCTGGACGTTTTTCTGGAATGTGTGCGAAATCAGACAGAAATCAAAAAGATGTGCAGAACTTTCAGCTTGGGAACATTACTTCGTATTGCCGTTGGAGCCTCTCTAAGATGATTGTGCCAACCGTTACAGCGTCCTCTATGGACAAGTAGTGGCCGGCGTTGCTGTTCAAAAACAACCGTCCGGAGCCGTCAATCTCATCCTCCTCCTCGGCCAGCCAGAGCTTCCATGTGACCGGGTACTGCGGGAGAAACGGAAGGACCGCGCAAAGATCGGCGTTGGAATCCTCCAGCTCCGCACCCAACGCAGTACAGACCGCTTGCAAGTTTTCCAGCGGCTTTTTTCCCCAATACCGGGCCATCGCCTGCTCACAGGTGCGGTCAAACCCACCGCCGCGAACCATCCCGTCCCGCAGTTCGCCAAAGGCAATGAATCTCTGGTCCAATGGCGTCCCGTCCGCCATCTCCAGGTAATGCAGGATCACCAGATGGCGCCATTCCTCCAACTGCGGTTCTATCGTGTAGGCCGGATAATGGACGATGATATTCTCACCCAAGCTGGAAAATAAAAATGCCTTCTGTTCCTGGTCGAATGTCACATGAGCCTTTTCCGCAATTTCCAGCGGGGAGCGCCCTGCAAGACGGCTCCGCGCTACTGCCAGCATCTCGGAAAAGGCCCGGTTTTCTTTCACTGCCATATCAAAAATATTCCTCCTGTCTTCAAGATGTCTGTTTGGGGAAGCTGCTGATCCCGCCCTTGATAAAGCGGTCGATCATATTCTGGACTGGACACCATTCTCCGTTTTCCAGATTGCTGTATTTCTTGCTGACCGCAAAGCAGCCGTTGATCTGGAAGTAAAACAATGCTTCCGCTTCTCTCGCTGAGAGGGAACCGGCTATGCGTTGTATCTCCAGGATAAAATCGTCTTTGTAAAGCTCCGCCAGCTTTTTTATTACGATATGATCCAGCGCATCGTCAAACAAAATACAGCGGAGTTCTTTGCTCTCCCGGACAAACCGGCAGAATGGATAGGCGCATTGCGGTCCGGCGCTGGCGTCTGGCGCGGACATATAGTTCCGCAGATAATCCATATTGGCTAACGCATCATCCAGCAGAGCGTCCAATACTTCCGAAATATTGCTGAAATGCGCGTAGAAGGTTCCCCGGCTGATTTCCGCCTCGCGGCAAATATCCGCAACCGTGATTGTATTGTATTCTTTGAACCGTTTGACCCGCAGGAGGGCATCTCCGATTGCTTTCTTTGTGTAAACAGTTCTGCGATCAGTTTTCCTTGCATCCGCCATACGAAATCTCCTGATGATATGTGTCAAGATTATTTTGCAGTGTGATTTACTGACTGAATAATCATAATGTCCTCCATCTTAAATGATAAAACCTATTTGTGCTGTCTGCGGCAAAATCTTCTGCTGACATTGGCCTTATGCGTAAGAAAACCCACGTTTATCCACATATATTTTCATGATCCATGCCAGGAAAGCCGATACGATTCGCGCAAACACCGTACTCCACCAGATCATGATCTGACCACCAAACAGAGGGAGTAAAAACAGCATAAAGATCAACATGAGTACAGGTTCGATAAAGATCAGAAAATAGGCCAGCCCGGTCTTTTTTGACGCATAGAAACTCGAAATCGTAATACGGGCTATTGCGGCAAATGGCGCTGAAACGAGAAAAATAGGAATGATTCTGGCGGCTTCCATATTTACTTCCAAAGATGCACCAAACAAAACCCCAATTTTATCTCTCCACATATACATAATGGCACAACCGGCGGCTGATAGCAACAGGGAAAATCCGTAGGCTAAACTTCTGATTGACCGTAACTGTCTAAAGCTCCCGGTCCCATAGTATTTACTGATCAGCGGCTGGCTTCCGTCGCCAACACCTTGCAGCGCCAAAGAGATAACAGAAATCATATAGGCTATGCACGCATAGGCCGCAATCGCGGCCCCGGCCATACCCTGCGCCCATACCCAATCCAGTTCCGATTGCCTGGAGCAAGGCGACGATTGGATAGGCAATCGTGACAGCCGAGAGCCCTGTATCGCCCAAACGATTTCCGATGAAGTACCCATCCACAATACAGTATACACCAGATAGAGAGAACGAAAGGATTGCTGGAAGAACATATCGAAAAAATACCCTGATATCATGCGTTTGCATCTTCATAGGCCGGGGCCACCTGTTTCACGGAACAATTTAATAAACAATTCGCTTTCCTCATTTAACCTGCGGATACGTTCAATTCCCATTTTTTCAATCACAGCCAATTCAATTTTTCGCAATTCAGGTAAAATCGAATCCGCGTATTCCTTTCCTGCTGCTGTAAATTGGATCTGCTTGTTTCGCTTATCCTCCGGCATAGAGATAAGTTCAACATATTTTTTGTTTTGCAAATCTTTCAAAATCATATTGACCGTCTGCTTGGGGATCGACCATCGCTGGCTGATATTTTTTTGCGTACATTGTTTGCCACCTTCGTAAATGGAGATGAGCGCCAACAAACAGCAGTCGGATATGCCATGACGTTTTGCCCACTCGTCATAGATTTGGTTGGTTTCCTGCCACACGGCATAATAACGGTTGAGTTCCTCGATATAATCTGTATGATAGTCCATTTTTCCTCCTATGCCCCAATAGTCCGGCTTTGTACCAAATCATAATAGTACAAAACCGGACTATTGTCAAGGGGGTATTATCTGTGGACCGCTGTCAGCCGGAAATCAGCTTTGCTTCCGATATGCTGTGGGTAGCGCCGCAAATCGATTTTTGAACGCTGCCGTAAATTTGCTCTGGCTCTCATACCCGACAGCCTGTGCAACCGCGGCAATGCTCATATCCGTCTCCCGCAGCATTTTCGCCGCCTGCTCCATACGGTGTTCTTTGATGTGTGCCGCAAGGGATGCCCCATAGACGGCCTTGAACACCGACTTCAATGTGGTCGGATTGATTAAATACTGTTTGGACAGTTCCTCAATGGTGCTCCTCCGCTCCATATGCCGGAGAAGCTGGCTGTGGATTTCCCGGACGATTGCAACCTGTTCCGGCGGATATTCCGTCAGTTCGTTTCGGGGCGCAAACTCCATCCGGGCGAGGTACAGAAACAGATCCAGGGCTTTCACCCGCCGATAGGGAAGCCTCAGCTTCTCCGGCTGGCCATAAAAAGCCGCGAAGATATGCTCCGTCTGCTCGTTCCCTGCCAGAAATGCAGGCGCATGATTGGGACAAAATTTGTCCCGCAGCAGGTCAGGGAAAATTTCTGCCTCCGCAATCGGTCCGGGCGGATGGACAGACGCCTCCTGTAAATCAACAGAGATTGTGAGGCCCTGGTATTGTCCGGTGGGGAACTGAACCGTAGAATCTGCGCATACGTCCAGCGTATGCAGGGAAAAATCTCCGGGGTTCAGAAAAATACTGCCCCCATCCTTCATGTTCCATACGATTTGCCCAGCCCTGCAATAATTGATCTGCAAGATATGCGCCAGCGCCTCGTGCCGGTGGGAGAAGGAATCGGAAACGATGTCGGCATAGGATAATGCAACACCGGCAAAGAGCAGGATACGCTCCCGTTTACTGCCCGGAGGTAGTTTTTCAAATTCATGTTCCATTGTATCTGCCTCACAACTCCGGGCAGGTGATCTCCATGACCCGCTCGATCATCTGGTGCAGCAGGCGGCCCTGCTCCGTGTCCGCCGCGCGGTAGTAAACCTCTTTCCCCTCCCGGCGGCTGACAATCAGGCCGCTGTTTTTCAATGGCCTGAGATGGTGGGACACCGCCGGACTGGACATTTTCATCATGGCGGAGATGTTGAGAACACATTCCTCGCAGTGGCACAGCAGCCAGAAAATACGAATCCTGGTCGTATCGCCAAGCTGCTTGAATACCTCCGCAACCGTCTGAAAATAGTCTACACGGTCTAACTGCTCCTGTAATAAAGCGTTGTCCTCCCCCGTGCCATGCTGGTGGGGCAATTTCATTTTTTCCAAAGTGCGTTCTCCTTTCTTCACTCTCCGCTTTCGCCCAAACGGAAAGTCTTTTCGCCCATTCGGCAGGGAATGCTCCAAGGGCATTGACTTGCGGCTCTGACTGGATTATACTACAGCCAAGATGATTAAGCAACTACTTAATCGCTAAATCCTGAATTTTTTAAGGAGGATCACCCTTATGAAAAAAACCTATAAGATCGAAGTGGACTGCGCCAACTGCGCGAACCTGATGGAAGATGCCGCCCGCAAGACCGCCGGTGTGCAGAGCGCCACCGTCAACTTCATGACCCAGAAGATGATCGTGGAGTTCGCCGAGGGCCAGGAGCCTAAGGCCGTCATGGAGAACGTCCTGTCCGCCTGCAAGAAAGTGGAGCCGGACTGCGAGATTTTCATGTAAGCGGAACGCCCCCCTCAAAACGAGTGACCGCAGTTTTGAGGGGGGCGTTTCAGAAGCAAACAAATAAACAGTTAAGCAATCGTAGAGAGGAGTTTTTTCTATGCAAGAGCTTGTTATCAACGGGCTTCTTACCGTTGTCATCCTGACCGCAGTGATCTTGCGTTTCTTCATCGGGACACGTGCCGGCAGCGGCATGACGAAAAAGCAAAAGGCCATGCTGAACCGCATTCTGATTGCCGCCGCCGTGCTGCTGGGCCTTCAGTTCCTTTCGGCGGAAACATTCGCGCAGATTGACGGTTATCTGTTCCCGTCTGCGGGGCACTGGGTACGGTTTGCCCTGTATCTGGTAGACTACTTCATTATCGGCTACGACATTCTGCGTAAGGCCCTCAAAGGCATTTTGAACAGGCAGGTCTTTGATGAGAATTTCCTGATGGCTGTTGCCACCGTAGGCGCTATGGCCCTGGCCGTTTATGAGAATGGAGACTATCTGGAAGCTATCGCCGTCATGCTGTTCTATCAGGTAGGCGAGTGGTTCCAAGGGTATGCCGTAGGCAAGAGCCGCCGCAACATCAGCGGCCTGATGGACATTCGCCCCGACTATGCCAATGTGGAACGAGGCGGCAGGCTGGAACAGGTTGACCCGGATGAAGTGGGTATCGGCAGCGTGATCGTGGTGCAGCCCGGTGAGAAAGTCCCCATTGACGGTATCATTGTGGAGGGCAGCTCCAGTCTGAACACCAGCGCCCTGACCGGCGAGAGCCTGCCCCGCGAGGCCAAGGCGGGTGATGAGATCATCAGCGGATGTATCAACATGACGGGCGTGCTGAAAATCCGGACTACCAAAGAGTTTGGAGAATCCACGGTTTCCAAAATCCTGGATTTGGTGGAGAATGCCAGCTCCCGCAAATCCAAATCCGAGGACTTTATCTCTAAGTTTGCGAAAATCTACACGCCCGCCGTCTGTTACAGCGCCCTGGCCCTGGCCATCCTGCCGCCTTTTGTCCGCATGCTGGGCATGGGCCTGACTGCCGATTGGGGAACCTGGGTATACCGCGCCCTGACCTTCCTGGTCATAAGCTGCCCCTGCGCCTTGGTCATCAGCATCCCCCTCAGCTTCTTCGCCGGGATCGGCGGGGCCAGTCAGGAAGGCGTCCTGGTCAAAGGCTCCAACTACCTGGAAATCCTGTCTCAAACCAAGGTCGTGGTCTTTGATAAGACTGGCACGCTGACCCAGGGGGTCTTTGAGGTGAACGGCATCCACCATAATGAATTGGAGGACGCAAAGCTCCTCGAATATGCAGCCCTGGCGGAGAGCGCGTCCTCCCACCCCATCAGCAAGAGCTTGCAGCGGGCCTACGGCAAGGAGCCTGACCGCACCCGTGTCAGCGACATCCAGGAGATCAGCGGCAACGGCATTATCGCCAAGGTGGACGGCGTAGAGGTAGCAGCAGGCAACGACAAGCTGATGAAGCGTCTGGGCATCCAGCATATTGACTGTCACCAGACCGGCACTATTATCCATATGGCTATTAACGGGGCCTACGCTGGACATATTGTAATCTCCGACATCGTGAAGCCTCACTCCAAGGATGCTATTTCCTCTCTGAAAGCGGCAGGCGTGGAAAAGACCGTCATGCTTACCGGCGACGCAAAGAAAGTGGCAGATCAGGTAGCCGCTTCCTTGGGTATCGACAAGGTTTACAGCGAACTGCTTCCGGCGGATAAGGTGTCCAAGGTGGAGGAGCTTCTGAAAATGAAAACCGGCAAGGCAAAGCTGGCTTTTGTGGGTGATGGTATTAACGACGCTCCTGTGCTGTCCAGAGCCGACATTGGCGTGGCTATGGGAGCGATGGGTTCGGATGCGGCTATTGAAGCGGCAGATATTGTTTTGATGGACGACGATCCCTTAAAGATTGCAAAGGCCATCAAGATTTCCCGGAAATGTCTGCGGATCGTCTATCAGAACATCACCATGGCCTTGGGCGTCAAGTTTGCCTGCCTGATTTTGGGCGCTGTGGGCATTGCCAATATGTATCTGGCTATCTTCGCGGACGTGGGCGTGATGATCCTGGCGGTGCTGAACGCCATCCGCTGTCTGTTCGTCAAGAAGCTGTGAGAAAGGAGGGGTTCCCTTGCCCGGGAAGAAAGACGCATACAAAGACCTGCAAGAGCGGGAACTGTATATTCTGTACACTGGGATGGGAAGAAGACCCGGCTTGCGTGCCACTACCGCATGAAGCTTTATGCCGTAATACCACTCTTTTCGAGAAGAATTATGCCTGATAGCTGGGCAGCTTGGGAAACCAATCCAGCAGATGATTTTTGGTGTAGTTATAGATCGTCTTCTGCTCAAACCTCCGCTGGCTGATGCCCCACAGGTATACCGTTATACACTCCTCATCACTGAATTGGGGACGGAAATTATTGCTTTGACGTTGCATTACCGCTTCTATTGTGCTATGATAGTCACAAACAGCGCAATAGAGCTTTATGAGATTTGTTTGCCACACACTTACATTCTCTGCTCTTTTGCGCTGTTTGTCTACCCTTTTCCCCTTTTCAGAAAGTATACGATAGGGAATACACCGCCAAACAAACGGCTGATCGCTGTACCCCAGGCAGCTCCGCCAATGCCGGCAGAGAAAATTTAGTGGAAATCGCATTCATGGCCGCACACTCTCCTTGACAAGTGGATTTACCCTTGCTATTCTAAAGTATAGTGTTACCCGAAAGGCAAGACAGAAATTAAAAAATTTGATGAGGTACGAGTAAGTGAGTGAAAGATTGCAAAATTTGTCTTAAACTTGTCCAAAAATCAGAAGAACTTGGGTATCAAATCGCCGGAAATATATATGAAGAAGATCTAATTGATTATTTTTCTGAACGTGATCCAGACAATTATGTTGTGCCTCTCTTATGTTTATGATGTTGAGTTGAACTGGGGGATTATTGACGCTAAAGCGCCAATTATTCCCCAAGAGGGGCATCAGCCTCTCTTGGGGAACTCGAACACTGCACAGGCGGCGCTTCCTTGATGCTTTTTGACGTATATCACCCCTCAACCAATTTGTCCGATTTTCTCGGTTATATGGTAGCGCTTCCCAACATCCATCAGGAGGTTGGGGAACTCATCAGAATTGGTAATCACAAAAGCGGTCGTAGCAGGGTGACCAGCCGCCCTGATTTTTCCCATATCGAAGGTAAGCAGAGGCTGTCCGCATGATACCTTTGCTCCCATTTGCACTTTGAGGTCAAAGCCATTTCCGTTCATTGCCACCGTATCCATCCCCACATGGATCAGCAGTTCGGCGCCGTCACTGGAAGCAATCCCAATAGCATGTTTGGTGTCTGCAATCTGAATGACTGTTCCCTTGACAGGGGAGACGACCAAGCCTTCTTCTGGCTCAATACCGCATCCGGCGCCCAGAACCCCTTGGGAGAAAACTTCATCAGGGAGCTGCTCCAATGGAATATACTGGCCCGTGATAGGTGCGTAAAGGCCGCCCGCTACTGTTTCGACATGTGGAACAGATGGTTCTGGCTTGAATATCTTACTGAAAAATCCCATGGTTTTTACTCCTGTTTTGTTTGTCTTTTGAATATATTCGAGTGGAATTTTGATAACTGCCGAGAGGTTTTTTAGCTCAGATCTTCTCCATTGGTGGCAATAACCTTTTTGTACCAGTAGAAGCTGTCTTTCCGGCTGCGCGCCAGAGAGCCCTTGCCCTCGTTGTCCTTGTCCACATAAATGAAGCCATAGCGTTTTTTCATTTCTCCGGAGGATGCGGAAACCAGATCAATGGGTCCCCACATGGTGTAGCCCAGCAAGGGTACACCGTCCTCTTCCACCGCCTTGGACATGGCCTCAATGTGGGCGCGGAGGTAGTCGATACGGTAATCGTCGTGGATGGAGCCGTCTTCCTCCACCTTGTCCACTGCACCCAGACCGTTCTCCACGATGAACAGGGGTTTCTGGTAGCGGTCGAACAGGGTATTCAGGGTTACCCGCAGACCTACCGGGTCGATCTGCCAGCCCCACTCGCTGGCCTTCAGATAGGGGTTCAGCAGGGACATGATAGCAGCGTTGCCAGGCTTCTTATATTTCTCCACGGTTTCCGGGCCGGCGGAGGTACTGCGGGATGCATAGTAGCTGAAGCTGATGAAATCAACGGTTCCCTCCTTCATGACGGCCAAGTCCTCCGCCGTGCAGTCCAGCTTGATGCCGGCCCGCTCCATCCGTTTCCAGGCCCAGACGGGGTACTCGCCACGAGCCTGAGCGTCTGTGAAGAAATAGTTGTCCCGGTCCGCCTCCATGGCGGCGTATACATCGTCGGGATGGCAGGTAAACGGATAATACTGCCCCGCCGCCAGCATACAGCCCATCATGCACTCCGGCATGATCTCATGGGCCAGCTTCACGGCCCTGGCGCTGGCGACAATCTCGTAGTGGGCAGCCTGGTACTTGATCTGCTCCTGGTTTTCACCCTCCTCAAAGAGAATGCCTGCGCCCATGAAGGGCATGTGCAGCAGCATATTAATCTCGTTGAAGGTCAGCCAGTACTTCACCTTCTCCTTGAATCGGTGGAAGATGGCGGCGCAGTATTTTAGGTAGGCATTGATCATCCGCCGGTCCTTCCATCCGCCATACTTCTTGATAAGAGCTATGGGCGCGTCAAAATGGCAGATGGTAATCAAGGGCTGGATGCCATATTGCAGGCACTCGTCAATGAGACTCTCATAGAAGGCAAGGCCTGTCTCGCTGGGGGTTTCGTCATCGCCGTTTGGAAGAATGCGGGTCCAGGCAATAGAGAATCGGTAGACTCTGAAGCCCATTTCTGCGAACAGCACGATGTCCTCTTTGTAATGGTGGTACATGTCGATGGCCTCGTGGGCGGGATACTGGTACGCCGGGTCGCAGTCGAGCATTTTCATCTGGCCGCGGGAGACCTTCATCCGGTCCGGTCCAAAGGGTACCACGTCCACACTGCTCAGACCGCGTCCGCCTTCCTGGTACGCGCCCTCACACTGGTTGGCGGCAGTCGCGCCGCCCCATAGGAAACCGTCTGGGAATCTGCTCATAGGAAGTCCTCCTCGTTTATTTATGATAGTTGAATATGCGTCTAGCCGCGTTGCATAACACGGCTAGACGGGGTTCAATATTGGGAAAACGATAGCTGTATATGCCTGTGCCGGGCGCATCATCCGCAGACGGACAGCTGCGGTTTCGGACCCTGCGAGTGCGTACAGATGGCCCCGGCGCTTGTCAGTTTACACTCTTTCCAGTTTCCTCAGGGGCCAGTTTGCCTTTCTTAGCCCAAATGCCGAACATGATATAGCTGGCGGCAAATGCCACGAGCATAGCAATTACTACACCGATTACGGCAAAGACCAGGTTGCTCATGGTGTAGCCCAAAGATGCTACATCCGCTGTGGGGATATAAGCGGGCAGGACCAGCAGACCCGGAGAGCCGCCCGCAAAGCGGGCAACTCTTGTGATGCCCAAAAACAGACCGCCAGCGCCATAGCGGTTCCCTGATTGCATTTGAATTTTCGAGCGCAGGACGCGGCCAGAAGGATGGGCAAGAAATAGAAAGCTGCGTCCGACATAATGTGAAGCGCAGGCGGGTTGCGCAGTGGACGACCCTGTTTACATTCTCCTGTCCTCCAACATTCTCAAGGATTTTTGCTGCAAGAGCCTTGTAATCCATGAATACACTCCTCTCTGTTTACTTTTTATTGATCCTGATCGGTTACTGCTTCATCCATATTATGTGCTTATACCGCATTTGGCAATGAGCTGAGATGGGGAAAGCACAGGGAAGGGAAGCAGAATGCTTATTTTTGGGCAGACATTGCACTGCAGAGCTCGCTATCGAAATCCACCTTCAGCTCACACTTGGTGTCAAACACCATAGTGTTATGCTGATTGGCGGTCCAAGGCTTCCACTGAAGCTTGCTGGTGGAGGGGTTGCCAGTGGCAGCAAAAGCGGCTAACGCGCTGCTCATGGCATCAGCAACCGCATAGGCGTTTTTCTCATCGCCACGAATCTGGTAGGGAATGGCGGAGATGGCATAGAACCAGTAGCCAATATCGCCAGAGTGATGCATGGTTGTGGTTCCCATATAGGGGGATGTGTAGGATACAACGTAGTTATAGACATCAGCGCCGGAGGCGGCCAGCTTGGATAGATCTGTATTGATGAGAGCCGCGCGGCTCATCAGTCCGCTGGGCAGTGTATTCAGGAACAGGGCATGTGCCAGGGGCTTGTTCGGGTAAGCCTTCTTAAAGCCATCGGCGACCGCACGGGCATTGTCGCTATAGTTTTCCGTCAAACGCTTCATGGCCGCAGCATCGGTGATCTTGGAGACATAAGCGCCGGCATCGCCCTTGTCGTACAGGCCGTCCGGACGGCCGGAGAACTCACTGAAGGTAGTACCGACGATCCACTTGCGCTGGGCTGCATACTGGTTGAGATTGCCCTTGCTGTCAAAGAAGGGGGTCTTAAAGGCGCCGTTGCCGTAGCAAGTAGTCCAATTGCACCCGGCGGCAACTGTGGCATTGTATAGCTCCTCGTAGGGCATGTTGACCAGGGTTCTGGCAACCTCATCCTTGGCCAAGCCCAGGTGTTCCACCAGTTTCCGGGTGTTAGCCAGTCCGGAGGCCTTGTCATCGTTGGAGTAGCCGCCGCTCATGACAAATACTTTGTCAAAGAGATCCACTGTGTCGGACATACAGGCCAAAGTAGTTACCTTGGCGCCACCGCCGGACTGACCAACGATGGTCACGTTGTCGGGGTCGCCTCCCATAGCTGCAATGTTATCCTGGACCCACTGGAGAGCCACAACGCAGTCCTGCATACCCGCAATAGCGGAGTCAGCAAACTGATCGCCATAGGCGGACATATCCAGGTAGCCCAGTACGTTCAGACGGTGGTTGACGGAAACGAAAACCACATCCTGTTGCTGCACCAGGTATTCGCCAGTGTAGTAGGAAAGCTCACTGGATGCGCCGTTGCTCAGGCCGCCGCCATGAAAGAACACAATAACAGGCCTCTCAGCGGTCAGGCTGCTGGTCCAGACGTTCAGGTACTGGCAGGTTTCGTTGCCCACCATGTCGGCGGTGCCGTTGGAGGGGGTGCGGAATTCCTGCGCATTGACAGCAGCGGTGGCGGAAAGGGTACGGTCCTGGGGAGATACCGGTCCATAGGTTAGGGCAACGCAGTTGCCGTTGGGATACTTAGTAACGGGTGCAGGACTTTGAAACCGCTCGGCAGTAGCGTAGGGAATGCCGCGGAAAGCGTATAGGCCGTTGTCCTGATAGCCGGTTATCTTGCCCACAGCGCCCTTCACAGTGACAAGACCGACAGGCTTGGCATTGCCGGCAGTTCCGGAGTTTCCAGAGCCAGTTGCATCAGCGGCCAGGGCGGTCCCGCCGATGCCTAGCAGCATGACCAGGGCCATGAGGAGGGGCAGTGCGCGATTTACTCTGTGGTTCATCTCTTTTTCTCCTTTTCGTTTTTTTGTTTTCAAATTTATCCCGGCTGACGGGTTTGGCCAACCGAAGGATACTGCCTTGCTGCACCTTGGACGGCGCAGATACTGGACGCGGCGGCCGAACCATACAGTGGGGAACCCATCAGTCACTGATGTGGTCACCGCATCCAGGCCGCTCCCTACGATGAGCGGCAGTCGTGACACCCCGTTTTTTTGAACAGGATGCCGGGAAGTTTGTCTTTTCGCAGTCGTGAGAATGTTTGCCGGCAATGTGCGCTCACGTCTCTTTGACTTTGGTATCGTCCTTATAGGTGAAGAATGTCATGACAAAGCTGGCAATGGAGGCGATGGAGGCAGCCGCCAGAATGATATACACGTTGCGAAGGCCCTCGCCGCCAGTTGCTGGATCAATGAACGCTGTCAGGCCAAAGAGTCCCAGACCTCCCATGCCATAACTCTTGGCGCCTATTAAGCCGGTGAAAGCGCCGCCGATACAGCCGGCAATGCAGGAAATGATAAAGGGCTTCTTTTGGGGGAGAGTGACGCCGTAGATGGCGGCTTCAGTGATGCCAAAGATGCTGGAGATGAAGGCGGGAAGAGCCAAGTTGCGCAGCTTCTGATCCTTGGTTCTGAGGATGATTGCCAGGACGGCAAAGGCCTGCGCAAAAGAGACGCAAAAGTAGGGGCTGAGGAAAACATCATATCCAATTGTTCCGTAGTTAATCAACTTTAAGGGGATCAAACCCCAATGGAGGCCAAAAATGACCAGTACCTGCCAGAGTGCGCCGATGAGTGCGCCGGCAATGACGCCGCCCACGGCGGGAATGTTGTACAGAGCGCTGAACAACATGGTCAGGATGGAACAAAGAACACTGGAGATGGGGCCGATGAGCAGGTAGGTTACCGGGACCATAACGGCCATGGTAACGGTGGGGACAACGAAGAACTTAATGACATCCGGAATGATTTTCTTCAGCCAACGCTCCAAGGGTGCGGCCAGGGCGATTGCCAGGATAGCGGGAACTACGGAACTGGGATAACCAGAAGCCGGCATAACGATGGGGAGACCCAGAAATTTCATGTAGTAGCTCATTTCGAATGGCGTACCCGTCAGGATAGTCCCCAGAATCTCGCCAGCGTTGGAATTCACCATGGCAGGGTAGCACAGAGCGATGGCAATGGCCATAGCCGTAAACTCATTCATTTTGAACTTCTTGGCCGCCGTATAGCTCAGAATGATGGGCAGAAAGTAGAAGAAACCGTCTGCCACTGCATAGAGTACCTGATAAGTGCCGCTGGCTGCGGACAGAATTCCAGTGGAACTGAACAGCGCGAGCAGCCCCTTGATGATACCGGCGCTGGCCAGAACGCTGAGAGTGGGCTGGAGGGGACCGGAGATAAGATCAATGAGGGCTATCACCAGGCCACGTTTGCTGCCAGGGAAGCTGTCGTCATTGATGGAGATGCCGTCTTCGTCCACAAAACCACAAGTATGGAGATGACCGGCCTCAAGCACGGCATCGTAAATGCCGGCGACATTGTCACCGATGACCACCTGGTACTGTCCCCCGCTCTTCATCACCTTGATGATGCCGCCGGTGGCCTCCAGAACCGCAGTGTTGGCCTTGCTCTCATCCTTCAGTTTGAAACGCAGACGAGTGACACAGTGGGCCACACTGTCGATATTGCCTTTTCCCCCCACATTCTGGATGATAATGCTTGCCAGCCTTTCCTCATCCCAAAACTGTTTCGTAGAAACCCGAAGGCGTCCGTGTTTGATTTCAGCGGCAGACACGCCCTCAATTTCCCGCAGCCGGTCCAGGTCCACCATGCTGCGATCCTTTACCGATATGGACAGCTCCTGCCCGCAGAAAGTCTGGCTGCCGATATTGCTTTCGCCGCCGGCCAATGCCACAATCTGCTCCAACAAGTCCGTTCTGCTCATGGCGGCCCTTCCCTCCTAAAATAAATTTCTATATATCAGCGAATCTGCCGATACGTGCCAGCGGCAGGTTCGCAAAAAGAAAAACCAGGGTGACTGAAACTGACGCAGCACATGCCACGCCCAAATCCCAGCAACTCTGGATTTCGCCCCTCTCGAAGAGGGTAACGCTCCCAAACAAGCGCCTTTTCAGTTTTGTCCGTTTTTCTTCCCATTGAGGGAAGTTCTGTTTTCAAATTGCTCCTTCACCCGGTTAATGTGCATCAAAAGATAGAGAATCTCTTCATCGTTGCACCGCCAGCCATGGCGGTCCAGCAGATATGCCGAAACCCTCTTTGTGCAGTGGTAAGCGAGAGGACATTCAACAGCCATCTGCCGCAACATCGGGCCAAGCTTGGTGGAGATCTGCTTTCCGTCTATCAGACGCTGGATTAGGTATCGCAGATGCATCGTAAAGCGTGAGTAGTAGAAGCCGTCCCTATCCAGCTTAATATCCAGCGACTCCTCCAATATGTTGTCCACATCTTCAATGATGCCCAGAATCCGCATAGTGGAGTGCATGTTCCCAGTTTCCGCCTCAGCATTGATGATGTGGAGGGCCACGCCCACAGCATCCATCCGGGGCAGCATGATGCCGGTATGACGGCTGAGAATGTCCAGCGCCAGAACACCTATGTCGTACTCCTTGGGATAGAGGTGTTTCACATCGTAGGCCAAGGGGGTCTTTATCTCCAGGTTCTTCCTGAACCGCTCAATGGAGAAGCTCAGGTGGTCTGCCAAGGTGAACGGAACGTTTGGATTGAGTTCACAGGCCAACTCCACCTCTGCAGTCTCGCATATTTCTGCACTGGCCAGGATAACGGAGCGGGGAATATCCTCCGCCATATTGAAATACTTGGGGTCTATATCATAGAAGGTTCGGTCGATTTTGGCAAGGTCCTCCAGCTCGTAGGGTACTGTGGGAAAGCCCAGTCCCTTTCCAAGCGCTACAACCTCATACCCGGCATTGTCCAAAGCGATAACTGCGTTTGTGTTAATTTTTTTAATGATTTTCACGCGCCAAAGTCCCTCCCTCTTCTGCACATAAAAACCGTCCTAAACAAAAAAACTCCCCTGAAGCGCACAAAAACCCTTACACCAAATGGTAAAGATTTACAAGTAACGCCTCCGAAGAGTAACACCTTGTTTTTTTTAATTATAAACCAAGTATCTGACGGAAATCAAGCCGCATTTATCACAAATAGAAAGCCAGGGTTTTGTACAACAAACATCATTCAAAATCTTCTCCTTGAGTCTTAGCGTAAGGGCCTCGCCGGAGAAAAACGCCGGGGGAGAAATGTCCAGAAGGAGCAGAGCGTATTCCTCTGTAGCGCCTCTGTCAGCGCATACTCGGTCTCTGTAGCCGCTGCTTTACGCCCCCTCTGATTGGCGTAGAGGCGGGGGACAGGCTCCGGGGATTCTGCTGTTAGTTCTCTGGGAAGTTCCGCAGGGACTTGGGCGGGTGGAGCCTCATTGGCCCCGGCATCGTTGACCTCGAAATCGGAGATATATGTCCCTCCTGAGTATGTTTTTGGGACTTTGATTGCAAGGATGTCGATTGCCCGCTGCATCACCCTCTCGCTAATGCGGGCCTCTTCGATGTCCTTAGAGACAGAGAGCCGCAACTGGTGATCCGTAACTGCGTCCATATCGTGATCCAGCAAGGGGCGGATGAGTGCAAGCCGTTTCTGCGCTGCTGGGGACAGATTGCAGTTCTCTGATGTCAATTCCTGCGGTGCTTTGGAGCTACAGGGAAATACCTTTGAAATACAACCAATCCTCGAACTAATTCCCGCCTTGGGCATGGCCCAACATAGAACACATCTGGGGTTGCTTTGAGGGGACGCCTGGGGGAGTCTCTGGGGAAAATTTGGGGGTACTGGCAGAGATTTTGAACGCCTTTTTCTCGTAGAATCTCCCTCGCTGGGGAGAATTTTAGGGGAGATGGATGGGGGATGATTGCGATGTCGTTTGCGTAGGATCGCCCCCTGAAAGGGAGAAAAACGGGGAGGGGCCGGGGGGATGGTGGGGTGGAAAAAAGTAACAAAAAAGGGCCGCAGCAACGATGTGCTACAGCCCTAATGGGTGTCATTATTCGAGAGACATTGTGCGCGTCTTAGAAAAGACGTTTACATAGTATCTCGCAAAAAATCGTTGCATTTGTAATATAGCATACCTTAGCGGCTTCGTCAAGCAAAATCTACAATATTCACACAATTTTCACTTTAAAATGGCCAAATACTTCTATGTCCGCAGAGACATTGAACAATTTCCTTGCTTTTGGCAGTTCTCCAACTCGGACAGGCTGCCGAAGACGGCAATAAATATGGATGTCTCTACGGACAATAATAGGGGATAAGCATGACCGCTCACCCCATGCTTGGTGTCCACATGAGTTTGTCAGGAGGAGAGACACCATGGAACCGGCCCCCCTTGGCCCGGGCGGTCTGCACGTAATCCGCCCGGATGACCTCCGGCATGGTGGAGCAGGTCACGCGGATCATCTACGCTGTACCGGTCTGATATATTTTCGGGAAAAACAATCGGACCGGCTCCCGTTTGCTGGGAAACGATCCAGTTGCTTTTTCGGTAGTGTTGTAGCCACGTTGATAATCAAGACAAATGACTTGCCTAGACGCTCTCCCGGCTTCCTTGACTGGAGGGCCGATAACCTCTCAGTTGGTCTCCGGTTCCGGGTCCAGCTGATTTTTGGATATTTCCTGTACTTCTCCCCCAAAGGATGCTATACTGTCCCTATGACCCGAACCGGGACCGCACGGACAGAAAGGCCAAGAAGGAGGCGCGAGAGCGTATGAAAGGGAGAAAAAAGTTCTACATCTATTTTTCCGCCATCACGGCGGCCGTCTATGCCAGTTTGGTGCTGATCCTCTACTACTCGGAGTCCTCCCACGCCGAATCCGGCATCCGCACCCTCGGCGACGCGGTCTGGTACTCCCTGGTCACCCTCACTACCGTGGGCTACGGCGATCTGGTGCCTGTGACACCCTTGGGACACGCCGTGGGGATCGTGTTCCTGTTCCTTGCCACAGGCATCATGGTGACACTGCTGGGCGCGGTCATGTCCTTCATTACCGGGGAGGTCATGCCCCTGTTCCTTTTGGGGCTGCAGCGCTGGAAGAACTGGTACTATCTCGCGGACTATGGGGTGGAAGCCAATGCCCTCGCGATGGACATCTGCCGGGAGGACTCCGAGGCGGTCATTATTTACGGTGAGAAACGGGACGAGCGCAGCGAGACGCCGGACTACCCCTGCTTCTTCATAAGCGCCTCCCTCGCCCGCATCGTGGCCCGGAAGAGGGACGCCGGTACTCTGTGCAAGGTCTTCCTCATGCGGGAGGACGACATCGGGGTCAACAGCCGGGCCGAACACCTCGCCGGCCTCCCGGTGGAGGTCTACGCCCGCACCACCAATGGACAGGACCGGCTCTCCGGCAATATCCGCTTCTTCGACAGCTACGACTGCTGCGCCCGGCAGTATTGGCTGACGAGGCCCCTCTGCCGGAGGGAGCGGACCATCGTGCTCATCGGCTTTGGCAAGTACGGGCGCAGCATCCTGGAGCGGGCCATCCTCATCAACGTCGCCGCCGTGGACCAGTGCGTGCAGTACCACATATTCGGCGAGGCGGAGGAGTTCCTCGCCCTCCACCACTGCCTGGCGGAGGTCTTTTCCATAAACCGGGAGGACAGTACCCGGGACTCCCTCATTTTCCACCGGGAATTCTGGGGCGAACAGCGGGCGCTCCTGGAGCGGGCCGACCGCATCATCCTCTGCGAGGACGAGGTGCAGGCTGGGTGGAGCGTCTTCTGGGACCTCAAGCGCTACTACCGCATCCACGGGCGCATCGACCTGCGCAACAACCGGAAAGCCCCCGGCATCCACTGCTTTGGCACCAACGAGGAGCTCTACACCCTGCGCAACATCATGCGCGCCGACCTCAACCGGGCCGCCATCGCCATTAACGACATCTTCCGCCGGGATGCGCCATATCCCACCTTAGACTGGGACGAGCTGGACAGCTTCCTGCGGCAGTCAAAGATCGTCGCGGCGGACCACCTGCGCATGAAGGTCCGCTTCCTGCTGGAGGATGAGACCCTCACGGACCTCTCTCTCGCCGAGGTGGAGCGGGCCTACCGGAGGTACTGCGAGACCAGGACCATCGAATCGGTCAACGAGGACTACCGCAGGCTGGACCATATGCGGTGGCTCCGGTTCTATGTTTTCTACAACTGGAGCTGGGGCCCGGTACACGACGATGCCGCCCGGGAGAACCCTATGCTCCGCCCCTACGAGGACCTCACGCCGGACCAGAAGCGCAAGCGGGATGCCGCTTGGGAGCTTCTGGGAAGGCTCCCGGAGGAGCTGGGCAGTTTGGGGAAGTTCTGAGAAGTGCAAAGTCGGACTCAACGGTATTCCACATGCTTGAGACACTACTATTTTGGACCTGACACTTGACACATTTGACACATAAATCCTAACTCCTATATTATTTTTCCATCAACATTTTTTATTTTCCATCAGCAATACTCAGCAAAATAGATTTTATGTGTCAAATGTGTCAAACTATTTTTGTGGTAAAGTTTGTAGTCGCTCCGCTTTTAGCTGGCAGAGAAGGCTGGCACTCTACCGCATTCACTTACCAAACCTTCTTGCCGGTCCTTCTGTTTTCCGTTGCGGATTTTGTTTTGTCTCAGCGCCTGACGTGGGCGAAAAAGTAAGCCTATTGTCGAAAGTTTCCTATTTTAGTCGGCTAAATATGTTTTCACCGTAGATTGTGCCGCTTTCGGAGGCTCCATTCCGTTGTCGCTTACCCATCTGAATTAGCTATCTCATCATATTTTTCAGTGTTCCTCCACGATTAGAAATCACTTATAAAACGCAGAATATGCACGGAAATTGTACGGAAAATTTGCAGTAAAAGCACGGAGACAAAAATTTTGCCATATCGCTTGTTATGGTAAAAGTATGGAAAAGGGGCGGAAAAAGTACGGTAAAAGTATAGTAATGGGCAAGGTTCAAGCATACCTTTAGGGTAACTAGGGGATAAAAATACGGTGAATGGGGGGTAGGCGAACGGTAATCGGACGGTAGCTGTACGGTAAAAGCTGCGACATATCTGAAAAGATTGGGAAAAATGAGGATTTCCCCCAATAGGGCATCGGAACGTGCTTTTTATGATATGATATTTCTATTCTTCTTTGCATACAACTAATCAATCCAAGTAACAGGATATATTTTATTAGGTTTTACACATAGGAGGATTTGCCATGACCAATAACACAGAAAACAAGGCTGCCAATACGGCGTATATCAAAACCCGGGACTACTTCCTGGGCCAAAGTCTCAAGCCATCCGACAACGTCCCGGATTTGCTGGCCGAGAACCGCAGGATCGCCATCGAACTGGCGGAGCAGGTTATGTCTCTTGTAGACGTGATTGCCCAATATTTTGGTATCCCCACCATGGATTTGGCGATGGCGGCGCTCCCCGAGGTATCCCTCCAACTGGAGGCGGACGGCATCCGGGAGAAAGCGGCAGCAAGGACTTATCTGGATCTCAAGGGCTCCATCCCGCTGGCGGACATTTGCCAGGGAACCTACGCCTATCCCGTTCCCACGCTGCACTGTGTGGCCCAAGAAATTCTGCGGCGGGAGCGGTTCGCTAAGTACGCCCCCAATGACCCGCTGCTGAAGCGCATTTTTGGCGGCGTGGGCAAAACTGGAAGCGGCGATGAACCTCCGGAGGATACATCTGATGAGGAAGAGTCCGGCGATACATGCGGAGAAAATGATCCAGACAGCGCAACGCAGGATGACCCGCCAGGAAAATAATTTCAACGCACTAAAAACACCTGTTTTACGAGGAGAGTCATTATGACGAAAATTGATCGGAAAGCCCTTGCTGATGCGGCCATTGTTCTGCTCCGCGAAATGTTCGGAGAAGATTTTGATTTCGAATATACTGAATATTTCAAAAGCAATGAGGAGTTGACCGGTATTGCCCTTAGGTTGCCGGGTTGCTCTAATGCCCCCGTGGTTTGCCTTGATGACATGCCGGATGACATTCCTGCCAAGGATGTAGCCAATGTGGCCGCATCTATCTTTCAGGATGCCTTGCGCAATTTTGACAAGGTAATGCCCGTCATGCCCCAAATGACCCGGGAGTACGTCTTGGAAAATGTAGTCTTGCAGGCATTGAGCCGCAAGCGTAACCGCCAGATGCTCAAGGCACACCCGCATATCTTATTTCTTGATTTAGCTGGCATTTTCCGGGTTCCGGTGGGCAAATGGGAAAAGAATTCTTTGAGTACTGCACTCATTACCAACCAGATTGCCAAGAAACTGGATCTGACTGTGGATGAGTTAGCGGAAGCGGCCCGGCAAAACACGATCAACAAATTTGGTATCCAGCTCATCAGTACACAGGAGATGGGACAGTTTTTCATACAGGGGCACCATCAGGAGCCGAAACCGTTCCAGGAGGTGAAGATGACCGCTCCTGGCCTGTACACACTGACAAACGGGATTGAAGTCAATGGTGCGGCATTGATGCTGATTCCGGAGATTTTGGAGACCATCGGAGAGAAGGCTGGGATGGACTATTATGTCCTGCCCTCCAGCATCCACGAATTGCTGATCGCAAGGGATGACGGTCTGGTGTCAGCAAAACAACTGAAAGAGAGCGTTTATATGGGCAATCGCACACCGGAAGTTGTCAAACCTGTACACGTCCTCTCGGATAACGTCTATCACTACTCTTGCAAAGCCAAAACACTCAAAATCGTTTGACCGAAAGCCCCTGACCGCTGTGGTTAGGGGCTTTCCCTGTGTTGTGATAAAATTTTTGCATTTCGCGTATAAATAATAGCCAGCAGCAATGTTGGCAAAGTAGCCGCTTCCACTGGAGTTGCCACCCCCGTCGCCCGAGGGATGGCAGCAGATTTTCCGTCGAGACGGCAAACCAACAGGCTTTCCAATTCCATGCCGGCCTGTCTCTGAGGGAAGGCAGATCGTAGCAGGAGGAGACAAAGCAGGGGGAGGAATCCAACTTATAATTGGTGTGGTCTGTGGTGGTTAGAGGGATTGCCACCGCGCCTGCCAGGCCACCTTCCGTTTTCGCCTTTGCTTGTATGTTTGTGGTATTTCTCAGCAGCAAGGGAGCCTGTTCCGGATGGAGCAGGCTCTTTTGCTTGCTGGAAAACTCTTTTCAATACATCACTTTTGTGGTAAAATTGTGCTTAAAAGGGGGCGCTTGTATGGATAGTGGAAAACAGCAGCGAAAGCGGAACAATTATTCAGGGCAGCTACGTGTGGGCGAAAAACAGTTTCGAAGCGTCACTGAATTTTGCGAGGAATACAATCTAGGGTACCGCACCGTGTTGGCGCTCCTGAAAAAGGGGTACAGCGGGGCGGAGATTGTGCGCATAATGTTGGAGCTGCCGGATGTCCAGAAAAAGAGCCGCGGCAACCGTCCAGTCACCTTTGCCGGCAAAGAGTATTCCTCTGTCGCGGAAGCCTGCAGACAACTCCACATCAAGCAGGAGCGCGTCTATAATTACCTCCGGCGGGGGATCCCTGCTGAGGAAGCGCTGGAAAGGGCCATTGAGGTACAAAAAGTATACGATGGCAAATCGGATGGGCGGAGCGGCAGCAGCGGTCCAGCCGGAGATCCCTGCGTAATAGGCGGCGTCTATTTTAAGAGCCGGAAGGAGGCTTGTGCGGCTTTCCAAATGTCGTATCCCTCCGTCATGTCCCGCATCCAGCGCCACCCCGAGATGTCCTTCGAGGAGGCATTACTGCGCGGTGCAAAAAAGTGGAGATACATTGAGCCTGTGCGGCAGCTCAGCAGCCCTGCAAACGACTTTTCTTTTCGGTTCAGCAGCAGCCCTGGCGATGAGCCTGAAATACCGCTGCTGCTGCAGATTGAAGATCTTCTTGCGGCAAACGGCTATGGCGATCCAGAGGAATTGGAATTCCTCTGCGAATGGGATAAGGAACCGGAGCGATGGACCATTGAAATGGATGTCTACCTGCATCCGCCCAGAAGTCAAAAATGCGTTGACATTTGTTATGAGAGAACTACGCCAAACTTCGTCCAATCATTCCAATTCTTTGTAAACGATCTCTTCCGAGTACCGGAGGAGACCGGCAGAGGGGAAATGGGGCGATGCATGGAACTGATAAATAAGCTCCACACGGAATTTGCAGGGGTTACCCTGTGCGTTCTGGGCAAAACCGTTCGTGCTAGCGGCCTGTATATCGCGTCTGGACAGAGCTTCAGCGGACGGCAGTTTATGTACGCGCTGCATCGATTTCTCGGGACGGCGGCTGAGATGCACAAGAGATTTCTGGAGGAATTTGGTGGGGAGGAGTGAGAATCTATGGGGGAGCCTTTTTGCAAGACTGGAGGCATTTTGCAAAAGAATCGCTCCTAGAAATTGCGAAAGCAACAGAAAATTATGATTTTTCTGACAAAACAAGATGCAAAAATCAGAACTTTCATTTTATCAAACGTATATATAGCGGTGTTAGACCATGAAACATAAGAAGTCCGAGCCTCGTCACTGAGGTTCGGACTTCTTCGTTCATGCGCCATATAGAATTTTCACAAACGCTCTGAAAGACCCCCAAGACTTGACGCTTCAACTCATGGCAATCTTTATTCGGCAGAGGGCCGGATAGCCGCCTGAGCTTTTTCACACAGGTTGGCAACAATCTGTGTCTCCCATGGCAATTTTCCTGTGAAATCGGTTCGTATATTGAAGCTATGACCTCGCTCAAGTTCCTGCTCATATAGTTTTAACGCCTTGATGATAATCTTTACTTCGCCTCTCGTCACCGGCAGAAACGCGGCCTCTTGATTCCGTTCCAATGCGGCACAGTATCTGTCGTGTTCGCGGAACCGCCGATCCGCATGACGGAGATGCGCCGTAACTGCACTGGGGGAGATGCTGAGTTTTTCAGCAATACGCTGTCTGCTTTCGCCCTGTGCGTACAGCACCCACACGTCTTGCTGCCGTTCTGAGAGGACATCCAATTTTTCTGCATAATGGCGCGGATTCAGTAAAGGCATATTAACACTGACACAGGGGGACATGTCGTTCTCCAAAATGCGTTTAACCTTCTGGAGAATTTTTGCCACTTGCCCTATCGTCAGGCTCATCTTTTCAGCAATATCTCTGTAGGAAACCGTATCCAAATGCAGGTTTAAAATCTGCAGCTCTCGCCGCGTCACCATCTGACGCCCGGGCTGGGTTTGATCGGGAAACAATTCGAGTAAAATATCGTCGTCAGGAATCTCCTTCAGCAGCTCAGTGAACAGGATCGTTTCTCCACGCTCTTTCTGTTCCAAAAATTTGTTCTTCATAACCGTTTATTCCACCCCAATATTTATATCTTCACGCTCGAAAAGCAAAAAATCCTTACTTGCGTCTGGAGATATGCAGATCATATGGTCCAGTGAAATATTAGGTTCAGCCTCCACACCCAGCTCCTGCAGCAGCAAGGAAATAAAATCGTTCTGCCCTGCCTGTTCCTGCCGGTTTGTCAAAAGCGCATACTCCGGGAGCACGTTCCAGATTGCATTCATCAGTGCCGGTTTGTCGAGTAGCGTCCCGTTCCACTCAGAGCGTGTCCGCATCAATTCATATAGCGGGATACAACTCAGCTGGCTTGAAAAAAATATGTAGCCCAAAGTGGTTTCGATACCATATGCTTTGTCATAATCGGTTTTCTCTCCCAGTTTCTCCGCCAATTCGGACAATTCAGTAGCCCAGATCGGATAACAGACCGCAAGAACCTTTTCACATTGATCTGTTTCAATCCAGTAGATTCCGTTATCCAAAATCCAATAGCGGGTTGTGCATCCCTGCGGCGTATGGAGTGGTACTGGGAATGTGCCGAAATACTCCGGATGGATTTGTGCTGCAAAGAGTGCCGTAGTTCGGAGAGGTTCATCCAGCGGCAGATGGTTCTGGGTACGATATCTGGCAACCTCGTATTTGATGATCCAGTGACCGCTTGCTTCGTCATCCAGAGAATAGAGCAAAAAGCCCGCTGCCTTGCGCCCGTAGGACTTTGCCTTTTGCGATATGATGGCGTCTTTCATAGCTACGTAATAGTCTCTCGGCAATAGTTCGTCATCATATTTGGCTGATAGCAAGTAAACACCTGGACATAGCTGATCGGACTCACAAATTGAACCTATTTCTTCTTCTAATTGCGTAAATTCTTGAAAATTATCCATGTTCAGTTCCTTTTCTTTGGTTATATTTGCGGTTGAAAGGTATCCACAGGCTGTGTGTCATTTTGCCTTTATAACACTCTATCAGCGTGATATATGGGGAAAATTACACACCAGTCATGCACCTATCCAAGCCCTGCAATGTGTATAATAAAATCAGCTTGGAGAGGTAACAACTGATGGATATTGAATATGTACGGCAAAGAATTACCGAGTTACGGGTAAAAAAGGATATATCGGAGTACCAATTAAGCTATGATGTTGGTCATAGCAAAAATTATATCCATAATATCGTGACCGGCTATTCTCAACCCTCTGTGAAGGAGTTGCTTTATCTCATCGAAGTGCTTGGAGTTACCCCCCGTGATTTTTTTGACGAATCACGCGAGTTTAGCAACCCCTATCTCTCTAAAAAAATCATAGACGGGATCAAGGAAATGTCTGATGAAAATTTAGAGGCGGTTTTATTGATGATAGAACGTCTGAATGCAAAAACATCATAATCGGCACCCCTCAGGGGGTGCTTTTTTATTCTATCATAGATAAACTACGACTGTCAACGCAATACGACTAAAAAATATATTGATTTTAGTCGTATTGCGGCTATACCTCTACGGTACAATGACTAAAGTATGAGGTGGTATTATGAACGATGAGCAAGTTTATGATTTTGGTATCCGGCTTCGTCAACTCCGCGAGGAACGTGGACTATCCAGAACTGCCTTTGCCAAAAAGTTGGGAGTCAGCAAGGAAACCATATATCGATATGAAAATAATGTCCAAGTCCCCTCCTTGGATCGGGCAAAGCAAATAGCAGTCATCTTGAGGACCTCTATTGACTATCTTATTGGATTAGATAATCAGTATACACTAAAATTCTCTAATCTGTCAAAAGAGCAGCGTAGCGCACTGAATCACTTTCTGCGGGTTTTTGTAGACGAACAAATGGCTGAATAAAAACTCCCATGCCACATGCGGGAGTTTTGTAGTCATACAGTCATTTGATAGGATGGATAAAGATGCGTTTGCTCATGGTAGATGGGAAGTGCAACATTTGTGGGGAGCGTGTACGGCTGGCCCGTGACCGGCAGGAACTGTCACAGGAACAATTGGCGGCAAAGATTCAACTGAATGGGCATGCTTTGACGCAAAAAGCCATCAGCAGGATTGAAATGGGACTTCGCATCGTTCCAGACTATGAGATCCCCCTGCTGGCCGACGCACTGAAGGTTGACCCGCTATGGCTGATTGGATTGAAAGACATCGAGAACTAATGCTGGAATGGTCTATGTCCCTACGGACAAATATCTTTTGTGTATTTATAACGCTCTGAACCTTGGAAGTGTTCGCTGGCCCCAATGTAAATAGGCAAACGACCGGGAGATGGTATGATTACCGTCTCCCGGTTTTTTGCCTATTGTATCGTCACAAGCCAATATCCCCAATCCCATCCCTATCCCAGTCCCTCCCCTGATAACTGGTTGCGTGTATACATACCACCAGATATCTTACAGGATAGATTTCAACGCTGCGGAGCTGGCAGGAAAAGCTATCGCTTGAGAACAGAGCGAGGGAGGATTGGTAACTATGCCTACATATGGCTATATTCGGGTCAGCACCCGTGAGCAGAACGAGGACCGGCAGTTGATCGCGTTGCGGGAAATGTCCATTCCAGAGCAAAATATCTTTATGGATAAACAGTCCGGCAAAGATTTCAACCGTCCACAGTACAAAAAGCTGGTCAGAAAACTCAAGCCGGACGATTTACTCTACATCAAGAGTATCGACCGGCTGGGACGCAATTATGAAGAAATTCAAAATCAGTGGCGCATTCTCACCAAGGAGAAAAAGATCGACATTGTAGTGCTGGATATGCCTCTGCTGGACACCAGGCGGGGCAAGGATCTGATGGGAACCTTTCTCAGTGACATCGTCCTGCAGGTTCTGTCCTTTGTAGCGGAGAATGAGCGCACCAACATCCGCCAGCGACAAGCGGAGGGCATTGCGGCGGCAAAGGCCAGGGGAGTGCGGTTTGGACGACCGCCCAGACCGCTGCCGGAGAACTATCACAGCGCCTATCAGCGGTGGAAGGCCGGGGCGATTACCGGCACGGCGGCGGCGAAGGAGTGTGGGATGGCTCTCTCCACCTTTCGCTACAGGGCGGAGATTTACGAAAACGCCAAGTTATTGTAAGATGGGTACTTTTACAGGAATGCCTACTTTCCTGTAAAATCTATACTGATTCTCACAATGAACAGAATATCACAGAAATCCGCAGTTTTCAATACTTCCATCTTCCAAATTACAGAAAAATTTAGCTTACAGGAAAGTAGACATTGTTGTTTAGGATTGGGGGCGGATAAAAAGTTATGCTGGAAGTCCCAATATCAAGAATTAGGAGGAGAATATGCGTAAGATTATATCAACTTTGCTGGTGCTGCTTATTGCGTTGACGTTACTGCCCGGAGAGGCGGCAGCAGAAGGAATTGAATCGGAGCGTCTGGAAAAAGTCACTGCATATAGCGGCCAGTTTACTGATGTCTCATCTGAGGATTGGTACGCGCAATATGTACAGCTTGTCTACGAGTACGGCTTAATGAGCGGGGTAAGCGATACCTCCTTTGCTCCTAGCAGTAATCTTTCGGTTGCGGAAGCCCTCGCTATTGCTTGTCGCCTGCACAGTCTCTATGCCGGATCAGAGGTGTCTTTCCCGGCGGAGGATCCATGGTATCAGCCGTATGTTGACTATGCTCAAAAAAACAAAATCCTACCGGATGGCGTTACGTATACTTTCACAAATTCTGTTACACGCGCTGATTTTGCGCTGTTTATCAAAAACGCTCTGCCTGACAGTGCCTTGCCTGCTATTAACGAGTTCTATTTTCCTGATATTCCAGATGTGTATAGCGGTTCCACAATGGTAGAAGTAGTTTCTGTCCTGCGGGGTGCAGATGTTTTGGAGGCTGATGATGCCTTTGCGGCATATTATCTACAAACAATAGGCGAAAAAAGGCTTGGTATAACGGAAAATGCCGATGCTATGAATAAATTTGAGGCGATTTATTCTCTATATGATGCAGGAGTGTTGACAGGAAATGATCAGTACGGAACATTTACTCCTAATGCAAACATCACACGTAGCGCTGTGGCTACAATTATCAGTCGTGTAGTTGAGCCTCCCTTGCGACAGCATATCACACTCACTCCCAAGCCCAAGACTCTTGTTGCTATGGATCAACTCGCTAATCTATCGAGCCTTCAAAAAAGAGCAAGCAAAAATGAACTTGCGCAGGCCTATGAGATAGCAAAGAAAATAGTCGAACCGTTTGCTAATCTGGACTTAGCGACGCAGGTTTGCGGAGTGACTATCGCAGTCCAGAAAACATTTGAAGAAAAGGTAGAGTACTCCATGACAAAG